>JAEEGL016451801.1_pt1 | contig 13335 bp, 10 predicted proteins | sample 9134231 | NCBI WGS metagenome assembly JAEEGL01 (sample SAMN16246548, study PRJNA631951) | gut metagenome | biome: gut microbiome; feature: rumen; material: fiber-attached | host: Bos | place: Iran: Karaj | collected 2018-10 | reverse complement strand
CGGACGGCAGCATCGCCGCACTGCCCTTTATCAATGATCCCTCCATTCAGAATTACGTTTGGATCAACCGGGAATGGCTGAACAATCTGCGTCTGGATATGCCGACGACGGCGCAGGAACTGGTGGACGTGCTGACCGCTTTCCAGACCCGGGATCCCAACAAAAACGGCAAAAAAGATGAAATCCCCATGGGCTTCCTGGGCCCCTTCGATTTGAAATTCCTGGGACATGCTTTCGGCCTGATCTGCAACGATTACAATATTTTCGTGGAAGATCATCAGGTGAAATTCATGCCGATGGAAGAAAACTTCCGTCTGTTCGTTACCTGGTGCCGGGATCTGTACGCGGCGGGGCTGCTGGATAAAAACGGCTTCTCCATCAGCGATCAGATGCGCACCGTAACGGATTCCAAGGCAACGCCCACCTACGGCGCGGTGATCACCAACATGGCGGCGGACCTGTTTTCCGTATCCTGGGCTGAAAATTATGAAATCATGATGCCGCTTGCTTATGAGGGAAAGCAGATTTACCGGGATTTTTCCGGCAGCGTGATCCGGGGTTCTTTCGCGGTCACCAGCGCCTGCAAGGATCCGAAAAAAATGCTTCAATGGGTGGATTGCCTGTATACGGAGGAAGGCGCGGTGCTGGCCTCTATCGGTCAGGAAAACATTGATTATCTGGTGGACGGCGACGGCTCCTGGCGATTTGTTGAATCTGTTCAAAACAACTACGATATGTTCCGCGCGGGGACCCTGATCGAGGGCGGAGCTGTGTGCCCCGGCATCCTGGCGGAGGATTTCCAGCGCCGCATGAGCGGCAGCGCCATGGTGCAGAATGTATTGGGGCAGCAGGATGAATTTGCGCAGTATGTGCAGCTTCCCTTCCCGTATTACACTTTGACCCGGGAGCAGGAGAACCGGATCGCCCCTCTGCAGAATGAAATCGGATACTATGTGGATATGCAGATTGCCCGGTGGGTGCTGGGCGAGGAAGAAATCACCGATGAAGCCTTTGACGCTTTTGAAGCAAAACTGCAGGAACTGGGATTGAATGAGTTTCTTTCGTTCTGGCAGGAAGTACTGGATCAGCTTTGAGGAGGATGAGCACAATGGACAGTTATGCACAGATGCTGGCACAGATCAAGCGTTCTCCAGCGATGGAGCGTTTTATTCATCTTTACGGGCGCCGGGAAGGGGAGCTGGCACGGCAGCTTACCCGTTATACCCAACTGGTCAAGGCCCATGAGGATTTCTTCCACGCTGCCGACGCGCCTTTGTATATGATCAGCGCGCCCGGCCGCACGGAAATCATCGGCAACCATACCGATCATAACAACGGCCGGGTGCTGGCCGCCGCGGTGAACCTGGACTGTCTGGCCTGCGTGAGCCCCCGGGACGATATGAACGTGCGCATTTTCAGCGCCGGATACCCCGCGATCGAGCTTTCTTTGGCTGATTTGAGCATTCATCCCGAAGAAGAGGGAACCTCTGCCGCGCTGGTGCGCGGTGTGGCCAAAGGAATGGCGGACCGGGGCTTCCAGCTGGGCGGCTTTGACGCCGCTGTGACCAGCGATGTGATCGGCGGCAGCGGTCTTTCCTCCTCAGCCGCGTATGAAGTCATGATTTGCGCGGTAATCGACGCGCTGTACAACAGCTTTACGGTGGACAGCACCACCCGGGCCCAGATTTCCCAGTATGCCGAAAACGCTTACTTTGGCAAGCCGTCCGGCCTGATGGATCAGATGGCCTGCTCCACCGGCGGGCTTGTGACCATTGATTTTAAGGCTGAACCTCAGGTGACCCCCCTATCTTACAGCTTCCAGGATGCCGGATATTCCCTGATCGTGGTTAATACCGGCGGAAGCCATGACAATTTGACGGCGGAATATGCCTCCGTGCGCAGCGAAATGCAGGCGGTTGCCGAAATGATGGGCGAAAAGGTGCTGCGTCAGGTGCGGCCGGAGCAGCTTTGGGCCAGGATCCCGGAACTGCGGGAAAAATTGGGCGAACGCGCCGTGCTCCGCGCTTTCCACTTTATTGATGAAAACAAGCGGGTAAAGGATATGGTGCAGGCGATCAAAAACAATGATCTGCACTGCATGTTTGAGCAAATCAACGCATCCGGCCAAAGCAGCTGGATGCTGCTGCAGAATATTTATCCCGCGGGAAAGGATCAGCCCCTGTCTCTGGCCCTGGCCATGGCGGGCGTGATCCTGCGGGGGACCGGGGCCTGGCGCGTGCATGGCGGCGGCTTTGCCGGCACCACATTGAACTTTGTCCCCAACGGGCAAGTGGATGAATTTGTGCGGCGCATGGAGGCTGTTTTCGGCGCGCATTCCTGCTATGTGCTGGATGTAAGGCCGGAAGGCGCTGCCATTGTGTTCAATACAACGGAAGAATAATGGATCAATTCAAAAAGCCATCTGCTTTTCCAAGGAGGGCGGATGGCTTTTTTCCTGAAAGGAAGCGGCATGGGAGTATTTTTAGGGCTGCTGGCCGGGGTTGGCATGCTGGTTTTGATCGCTGCGCTGATCATCCGTTTTTTGCGACAAATTGGTCTTCTGAAGGAAAGCACGTGCGCGGCTTTGTGGGATTCGGGCCTTACGGTACTGGGTATCGGCTGTGCGTACTGGGCTTTCGGCGCGCTGATGTATCAGATCCTGTATGGAAATCTGGACAGCCTGGCCCATATTGAAGCCATTTTCCGGGGCAGCTATATGCAGCGCATGTTCGCCGCGCTGGCAAATCCGGGCGGCCTGCTGCCGCTGTCGGCTGTTTCAGCCTGGGCCGGCCATATTGTGGGACGATTGCTGTTTGATCATGATACGCTGGGCGGTATGGCGTTTACCTGGTGCATCCTGTTTTTGGGGACAAGTTTGATTCGCATACGCCTGGAGGGAACCTGGAGCCGGGAGGAAACCGGCGGCGCGGTACACCTTTTGCTGTGTCTGCCCGGGGCGGTGTTCCTGTTTTTGCCCGGCTGGCCCTCCATTGCCTTTTTTCTGGCGAGCCTGGTGCTTTTCTTCGCCGGTAAAAAGCATAAAATTCCCGCTCCCCATTTTTCCCCTGCGGTTTACGGATGGGCGGCGGCGGTTTGCGCCGTGATTTCCGCCGCGGTGATCGCGGGATGCGTCCATGGAAGGCTGGGGTGATGGGATGAAAGCTGCAATGAAAAATCGGCTCAAAACCTGGCTGCTCATCGCCTGTGTATGCCTGGGACTGCATGATTTGATGATCGTGCTGGCTCAGATCGTGATCCACGGCGGCTTTTCCTGGACGGAATGTTGGAAGATCGCCGTATCTCGCCTGACGCAGCCGGGGGATGCTACCCGTTATCTGGATATTGCGCGAAACGGATATACGGCGGAGGGCGAAAACGCAATCAATCTGGTGTTTTATCCGCTGTATCCGCTGTTGATCCGTCTGCTGGGCTATTTGACGGGAAATCTGCCGCTGTCCGGCGTAATCATTTCTCAGGCGGGCTATTGCATCGCCTCTGTACTGCTGTATGAATTGATCCTGCTGGACGGCGATGCCCGGATGGCCTGGGACGGGGTATTGCTGATGACGCTGTATCCCTTTTCCATGTTCGCCATGGGCCTGTTTACGGAGGGGCTGTTCCTGGCGCTGACCATCGGCTGTCTGTATGGCTTGAGAAAAGGAGAATTCATAGCGGCGGGAGTGATCGGCTTTTTCGCTTCGCTGACCCGCACCCAGGGGATGCTGCTGATTTTCCCGGCCGTATACGAAATCGTATCCCGGCGTCTGGGGAAGGAAAAACGGAAGATCAAGATCAGCGACGTTTCTGTGCTTTTGATCCCGGCGGGGTTTAGCGTATATCTGTTTATCAATTACCTGCTGCATGGCAACTGGTTCCAGTTCCTGATCTATGAAGCGGATGCACCCTGGTATCAATCCACCCGCTGGATCGGAGATAACATTGCCCAGCACTACAGCATGGCGCTGAGCAATTCCGGCCTGGCCTGGATCATTTACTGGGTGCAGATCGCGCTTTATTTCGGCATTCTCTTTGTGCTGTTTTACGGCTTAAAACGGAAGGAACGCATGATGTATCTGCTGTATGGGGGAGCCTATTTGGGCTTTACCTATCTGTCCGGATGGATGATCAGCGGGGGGAGGTATGGTTTGGGCTGCGTGCCGATTTTTATCATTCTTTCCAAGCTCAGGGACGGCACGGCCCGGAGGTTTCTGTTTTTCATTGCAGGCATGCTGTTCTTTGTATACAGCCTGTTTTACCTGCAGGGGTTTGCCATCATGTAGCGCCCTTGGTTGACAGAATTTTTGATCCGGCGGTATAATTGGTTTGGAAGATGAGGTGGAAAAACGTGATCGAAACCCATTCGGCGGAGGAAACCAGGGCGCTTGGCGCGCGCCTGGCAAAGATGCTGAAACCGGGAGATATTGTGCTTTTACAGGGGGAGCTCGGGGCCGGGAAAAGCGAATTGGCCCGCGGCGTCGCCCGTGGCCTGGGCATTACGGGGCCTGTGCCCAGCCCGTCCTTTACCATCCTGAACGCTTATGACGAAGGTTCCCTTCCTTTTTATCATTTTGATTGGTACAGGATTGATGATCCGGAGGAAATTGCCGAAATGGGGTTTGAGGAACAGCTGCACGGCGACGGCGTTTCCCTGATCGAATGGAGCGAGAAGGCAGAAGAGTTTTTGCCGGAGCGGGTGCTGAATGTCCGCATTCATACAGTGAATGAAAACACCCGGCAAATCTATTTTGAGCCCCGGGGTGGATTTTTAATGTCGGAGGATATGCTGCAATGATCTTATTTTGCCTGGATACATCCGGTCCCGTGGCCGGCGCGGCGCTGATGGAAAACGGCGTGGTGCGCTATGAAGCCATGGCCGTGAACGCTTTTACCCATTCCCAATCCATTCTTCCTATAACAGAGGAAGCTTATGCTCATACCGGCCTGAAAATAGAAGATACGGATTATTTTGCCGTTACAGTGGGACCCGGTTCCTTTACAGGAGTGCGCATCGGGGTCAGCACGGTAAAGGCGCTGGCCCATGCGGAGAGCAAACCCTGCATAGCGGTGGACGCACTGGAGGCCATGGCTGCCGGAGTCCAGCCCTATTCCGGGGTAATTTGTCCTATCCAGGATGCCAGGGCCGGGCAGGTATACGGTGCTGCGTTCCGGGGAGGTACGCTGGAAAGACTGCTTCCGGATGAACCCATCAAGCTGGAAGCGTATTTGGAAAAGGTATCTTCTTTGGGAGAAAGGCTTCTGTTTTTAGGAGACGGCATGCCGGTGCATCGGGACGAAATTGAAAAAATCCTGGGTGACCGGGCTGAATTTGCTCCATCCCATCTGGCTTTTCTGCGGCCCGCTTCCGCGGCGTATCTGGCCTGGAATAAACGGGATCAGGCAATCAGCTATCAGGAATTGTCGCCATTGTACTTAAGGCCGCCGCAGGCGGAAAGGCAAAAGAATTTGCGGGAGCTGGGCCATGAGTAACGTATTGATCCGTCGGATGACGCTTCAGGATGTGGACGGCGTGCACGCCATCGAGCAGGCCACCTTCAAAAAACCATGGAAACGGGAAGATTTCATCAAAGAAATGACCACCAACACCTGCGCCCGCTACCTGGTGGCTGAGGAAGAGGGCAGAATTTTGGGCTTTGCCGGGGCCTGGATCGTGCTGGATGAAGCGCATATTACCAATATCGCCGTGTTGGAAGCTTATCGTGGCCGGGGGATCGGCCGGGCACTGACAGCAGGGCTTTTGCAGTATGCCGCCAACCTGGGCGTGGTGTACGCCACGCTGGAGGTGCGGCGAGGCAACGTGATCGCGCAAAATCTATACAAATCCCTGGGCTTTGAATATGTGGGCGTGCGCAAACGATATTATGAGGATAACGGCGAGGACGCTTTCCTGTACTGCTGTCAGCATATGCCGGAGGCGGACCCGGACTTTGAGGAAGCAGAAACCGTAAATGAATAAAAATAAATCGGCAGGATCATGATAACGATCCAGCCGATTTTTTTAGAGTATATAAAAGCATTATGATTCCAGTTCCGCTTCCAGACGGCGTACCAAGGGGAGGATTTCTTCGGGGGTGTGGATGCGGTAAGTAAAATGATCCTCGGGCAGTTCTTCGACATAGGGACGGCGGGTAGACCAATCGATCAGCACGGAACGGATGCCGAATCGGTTCGCGCCGCGAATATCCCGCTTCACGTTGTTGCCGATCATGATGATGCGTTTTTTATCTTCTTCCTTCAGGTTCAGCGCCATCATGGCGGCGGAGAACATTTTGGGGCTGGGCTTGTCCTCGCCGATCTTATCGGAAATGATCCAGGCGGAGAAAACATGATCCATGCCGTGCTGCTCCATGGTATTGTGGAAAGAGGGGGTGGTGCCATCGGCTACCATGATGATGGTGTATCCTTCCTCATACAGGCGAAGGTAGGTTTCCTTTGCACCGGGGATGCATTCGGCGCTTACGACATCACCGTTCTGATTCCGCACTTCCGTTCCTTCATCGATCACTGTATCGCCAATATCCGTCATAATGATCAGCTTTTTTTTCGTTTCTGGCATGTTTGTATCGTCCCTTCCAGCGTTTTCTAAAGGTATCATAGCATAAACGATTCTTTTTTTCAATTGCTGCATATAAGGCTTTTGAATGTGCAGGATTTTTTTCTTTACTTTTTTTTCATTTCCGATATAATGAAATCAGATGCCGTATATCATATCACAGGAGGGGTTCATTATGCTGCCCGACCATGCCCTCGCGCTGCGTTACGCGCCGATCCTCCATTTTGATGAAAATGAAACCATTCCCGTCCGTGCAGTTGGCTATACCGTGTTCCGGGAAACGGCGAGCAGCGCTTCCTTTCCCAAGCGCACTGTTACTGTGCCCCGAAACGGGACTGTGATCGAATACGCTTATTATTTCGATTACGACATCCAACATATGTATGATCTGGAGCATATCTGGGTCACGGTGGATTCGGAAGAAAATGTTGCTGCGGCAGAAGCCAGCTTCCACGGGAAATATCTGGTGCTGTTGGTGCCGGGATTGCAGGGATCGCTTGAACCCACGGACGGCCATATACATGCTTTCTGCCAGCCGGGGAAGCATGCTTTTCTGCCTGCGGGCGATTTATTCCGCATCGTTCCCCGCTGGGACGTATGCTGCGATAAAGAGGCAGGAGGGCCTGTGCTGATCGGGAATCCCTTTTGTGCGGAATATTCGCCCACGGGAAAGGATTTGTTTACTCCCACGAAAAAGGATGATGCCCACAGCTTTCGTTATCTGCATGACAAATTGGCGTTCCATCCCTCCATGCGCTTTACGGAAACAAAGCTAATTGAAAGCGTCTATATGACCTGGGAATCGCTTTTTGAGCGCATCCCCGGCTGGATTCGGGATGAATGCGAAAGACTGAATAAGCTGTACGAAGGGGAATAAGCATATGTACGATCTGGGACGACAAATCAGTCAACGTTTCAAAATGTGGAAAAATGAACTGCCCAATCATTTGTACGATCCTGCTGGAAATGTGGAATTCTCTTATTTTACCACGTTTTCCCGCCTGACCCCTGATGAAGCGGAAAAAGGCCCGTTTAAGCCATGCGTTCCCGGAACCGCCTGGGGCGACAAGTGGGAATATGGCTGGTTCCGTGGAAATATTACACTGCCGGAAGCCTGCGATGGCCGCCGGGTGGTGCTGTTCGCCCCGGTGGGCGAAGAAATGCTGGCGTATGTCAATGGCAAAGCCATCGGCTCCATTGATAAGGGGCATCCTTATGTAACGCTGACAAAGTGCGCGAAGGCGGGGGAAACCTGCCACATTTTGATCGAATGCTACGCCGGTCATGGCGCCCGTCTGGAAACCCTGGGACCCTGCCCGCCGGAACGGCCTGCCGTCCCGCCGGTCACCGGGAAGCAGTGCACAGTAGGGGAAAGCTTCATTGCCCTGTGGAACGAGGACGCCTACCAATTGATGCTGGACGTGGAAACGCTGGACAGTTTGCAGCAGATATTGCCGGAAAACAGCCTGCGGGCCTTGAAGGTGGCGGAGGCGCTGGATCAGTTTACCCGCATTGCCGATTATGAACTGCCCAGGGGCCCCCGGGAAGAAAGCTTCCGAGAAGCCAGAAAAGCGCTGCGGGAAGCGCTGGCCTGCGTCAACGGCTCCACCATGCCCACCATGTGGATGTTCGGCCAGTCCCACATTGATTTGGGCTGGCTTTGGCCGCTGGAGGAAACGAGAAGAAAATCCGTTCGCACTTACGCCAATCAATTGGCGCTGATGGAGGAATATCCGGAATATCGCTTTCTGCTGTGCGAACCCGCGCTGCTGGATATGCTGATGGAGCAGGACCCGGATACCTGGAACCGGGTGAAAGAAGCTTATCAGCGGGGCCAGATCGAACCGGAGGGAGCCTTCTACGTGGAATGCGACACCAATATGCCCTCCGGAGAAAGCCTGATCCGGCAGCTCATGTATGGGAAAAAGTGGTTCCGGGAGCAGTTCGGCGTGGAATCCAAGGTCGCTTGGCAGCCGGATACTTTTGGATATTCGGCCTGCCTGCCGCAGATTTTTAAAAAACTGAACATTTCCTACTTTGCCACGGAAAAGCTGCTGCGGGCTGATCCCGAAACCCAGCGCTTCCCCTACCAGAACTTTATCTGGGAAGGAATGGACGGCTCCACGGTGGAAGCGCTGTCCTTCTTCAAGGCGAACGCACCGGTAAATCCTCAGCTGTTCCATCGCCGCTGGGAGACGGAGCGCAGCCAGCGCCGGAATATTGATACCATGCTGTATTCCTTCGGCTACGGGGACGGAGGCGGCGGGGCCACCCGGGATATGCTGGAAATGATCAAACGCCTTGACAATCTGGAAGGCGCGCCGAGAGCCAAATGGGGAAGCTTGAAGGGATTCTTTGAAGAAACGGCCCGGCAGACGGCAGGAAACCGGTGGGTGGGTGAACTGTATCTGGCCTGGCATCGGGGCACGTATTCCGTGCAGCGCAGACAGAAGGCCGCTATGCGCCGGGCGGAAGAAGCCATTCAGGAAACGGAAATGCTGCTTTCATCCCTGACCGAAAAAGAAAGGGGTCCCTACAAAGAAATCATGGAAAATGCCTGGAAAACGCTGATGATCAATCAATTCCATGATATTGCGGGGGGCGTCGGCATTGCCAGGGTGCATCAGGAAGCGACGGAGGCTTTGCAGGGCATCGTCGATACGCTGCGTCCTCTCAACGATCAGCTGTGGACCAGAACCCGGTTTATCGGGGCGGGAGAGGGCTATACGCTGATCAATCCCCTTCCTTGGTTCCGCTCCGGCTGGGTAACGCTGCCCAATGGACGGGAAATGTACGCGGAGCTGCTGCCCTATGAATCCATTCCGGCAGATGAGGCGCGGTTGAGCCTGATTCCGGAGAACAGGGTGTTTCTCACCGAAACGGAAGAAGGCTTTTGCCTGAAAAACAGCTTCCTGGAGGCTGAAATCGACAGACGGGGAAGAGTTACGGCACTGCGGACGATCACAAACGGCAGCACGCGGAGTTATCTGAATCCCGGCCAGGTGATGAATGATTGGCGGCTGTATAAAAACGTGCAGACGGTGTATGACGCCTGGGAGATGGATCGGGAGTGGAAGCAAGGCTTGATGCCCGAAGCCGTGAAGGCCGAGGCCCATATCAGCCGCAATACCCCGGAATGCGCGGAAATCACTGTGAGCTATGCCTTTGGGGAAAGCACAGCCCGCCAGATCATTCGGCTGCGGCCCCTGGAAAAGCAATTGACCTTTGAAACAGAAGTGGATTGGCATGAGCGGCGAAAAATGCTCAAAGCGCATTTTGAAAGCAACGTGCTTAGCCAGGATGCCGTTCACGAAATCCAATTTGGTTATGTGAAGCGGCCCTGCCACCGCTCCCATCCCTTTGCTTCGGATCGCTATGAAGTGAGCAATCACCGCTACAGCGCGCTGTGTGAGGAAAACAGGGGCTTTGCTTTGCTGAACGACGGCCTGTATGGCCTGAGCACGGATCGGGGAGAAATGGCCCTGACCTTGCTTCGCGCGCCGCTGGTGCCCGATGATACCTGTGATCGGGGTCGGCATCGCTTCACCTATACGCTCTATCCCTTCGGCTGCGCCTTTTCAGAAGCTGATTTGGCTAAAGCGGGAAAGGAACTGAATGTGCCCATCCGCGCGATCAAGGGAGACTGCGATGCCCGCAAGGGGCTCTCCTGCGAGGGAGGAAGCGTTCTGATTGATACCGTGAAGCCAGCGGAGGACGGGAACGGCGTGATCCTGCGGCTGTATGAAAGCTTGGGCACAGCGGCGGAAGCGCAAAAGCTGACGCTTCCGCAAGCCGGCCGGATTTATCGGTCCTCCATGGATGAAAGAGAAACGGGCGATTTGATCGGGCAGGGAAACATGGTTTTCATTTCTCTCAAACCCTTTGAAATCATGACGCTGAGATATATCATGGATAAATGAGGAAAATACCCAAAATATGACAACAATATAACAAGACGCATAAAAAACGCTATTGACAAGCCTTTCATTATTGTGTAAAATAACTTAGAACAAGGAAAAATAATTACCGCATTCACCATGCGATTGATGATGAAAGGGATAACATGACGCATTTTGATGAAATCCTGCTGAAACGTGATGCAGAAATTGCCCGCATTTTATCCAGGCAGATTCAGGAAAACGGGAACCCTGATCAGGGCGCTTTCGTGGAAATGGGCGGACATATTGATTCCCGTCACTGCGGTTTTTTTCTTTCCCATTTGTGCGTGTCGTATGTGATCCGGCAAAGCAAGTTTTATCACGATGCACAAGTAAAAACAGCCATTCAATATGCGTTTGACTATTTGTTCCGTCATCAGCGCCCCAGCGGATGTCTGGATTTGACGCCCTGCAATTTTGATTCCGCGCCGGATACCGCGTTTACCATGAACGCCATGATGAACGCCTGGTGGCTGCTGGAGAAGGATGAAAGCGCTGAGTCGGAATGGCTGAAGGCTCCCATGAAACGGCTGATCGAAAGCTGCAGCGAGGGCGTGATGAACGGCGGGTTCCATACTCCCAACCATCGCTGGGCCATTTCCGCGTGCTTAAAGCATGCTGCCAAGATTTGCGGACGGGAGGATTTTTCCCGGAAGGCGGACGTGTACCTGGGCGAGGGCCTGGATATTGATGAAAACGGCGAATTCGCCGAACGCAGTACCGGAACCTATAATGCAGTGAATGACGATCAGATGATCCGGCTGTACCTGGCTACCGGAGATAAAACCTATCTGGAAGCGGCGAAAAGCAATCTGCTGATGATGCTTTCTTATATTGATCCTGACGGCTCTGTGTTCACCAACAATTCCACCCGGCAGGATTATGGGAAAAAAGTATACCTGGAAAGCTATTATATGCTGTTCCTGCTCACCGGCTATCTTCTCCGGGATGAAAAGCTTGCCGCCTTTAGCGAATACTGCTGGGAAACGGCTGCCGCGCATGATCATATGCCCCGGGGAATCGAATGGCTGGCGCTGTATCCCGATCTGGAGGAATTCGGAAAGCGCGTTAAGCCCGATCTTTCCAAAATCGAGCATCAAAAGCGGCTGTTTGAAAAATCCAACATCGCCCGTATGCGCAATGGAGATTTCTCCTGCACCGTCATGGCCGGGCGGCCCAATTTCCTGTATTTCCAGCACGGCGAAAACACGCTGTATCTGGTGATTTACGGCAACGTATGCGATAAGCGGAATTTCGTGCCTACTTCCATCACAGAAATTGAAAACGGCTTCCGCGTTTCTTCCAAGGTGGACAGCTGGTATTACAAGCCTTTCCAGGGCGATGGTCCCGCCACCAACGATTGGTGGGCCATGGATAACGCCAACACCCGAGAAAAGCTGATTGCAGATAACCTGACGACCACCGTTGACGTGTCCTTGGTGGACGATGGGGTGGACATGCGAATCAAAACGGAAGGCTTGGACGGCGTGCCCATGCGTCTGGAATGGGGATTCCTGCCCGGGAATACTCTGCGCAATGAAAACTTTGTTTTGACAACTGTTCCCGGCGGCAGCATCACGGCGGCTGGCGGCAAGCTGCAGGCGGAAAACGAAAGGGGAGAGGTACTTACCCTGAACCCCGCTTTTGCCAGCCATTTTGTTCAGAACCGCATGGGAGGGGCCTATCCCCAGAGCGGCGAACACTTTACTGTGTATTTTGCCGCTTATACGCCTTTTGAACAAGTGATTCACATCGGCACCCAGCCGGTGTTCGGGATGAAGCTTTAAGGCTTTCCCTTAATCAAATAGAGGAAGGAATGATGGAACCCATGAGCACCAAGGCATCCGCAACCAATGGGACGCCGCACTTGAAGGGCAACTACTTCACGCGGCTGATGCAGCAATACTGGCGCTGTCGGTATCTGGTGCTGCTGCTGATCCCCAGTGTGGCCGTACTGATCATCTTCAAGTACATCCCCATGTACGGTGTACAGATCGCTTTCAAGAATTTCAAGCTGAAGGATGGCATCGTCGGTTCCGCGTGGGCCAACCCGATCTTCTCCGTATTCCAGGATGTGTTCGCTCAGCCGGTTTTCTGGAACGCCTTCTGGAACACGCTGATCCTGGGCTTGATGAATTTGCTGGTTGGTTTCCCCATGCCCATCATCCTGGCCCTGCTGCTCAACGAACTGCGGCATGAACGGTATAAGAAGGTCGTGCAGACCCTGTCTTACCTGCCTCACTTCATTTCCTGGGTTACCCTGTCCGGTTTGTTCATTCAATTGCTCTCTCCATCCACTGGCCCCATTGCAGCCATTACGAGGGCCCTTGGCGGCGAACCGTACTACTACATGGGCAAGGTGGAAACCTTCCGCTGGGTGCTGGTTGTAACCAACATATGGAAGGGCGTAGGCTGGGGCTCCATCATCTATCTGGCTGCCCTGGCGGGCGTGGATCAGGAAATGTACGAAGCCGCGCTGATCGACGGCGCCACCCGGTTCCAGCGGGTATGGTACATCACCCTGCCTTCCATTTTCCCCACCATCACCATCATGCTGATTTTGCAGTCCGGTTCCATCCTGAACGATAACTTCGATCAGGTGTACAACATGATGAACGACGCCGTATACCGCGTAGCTAACGTGCTGGGCGTATACACGTACGACCTGGGCCTTAAGAACCTGTCCAACGCTGGCCTGTCCAAGTCCCTCGCCGCCGCCTGCATCTCCACCAACCCCGCCAAGGACCTCGGCCTCATCACACGCGGCGAACTCCGTCCCGGCAAGCGCGCCGATATCACCATCCTCGACAAGAACACGAACCGTGT
>JAEEGL016012501.1_pt1 | contig 13335 bp, 12 predicted proteins | sample 9134231 | NCBI WGS metagenome assembly JAEEGL01 (sample SAMN16246548, study PRJNA631951) | gut metagenome | biome: gut microbiome; feature: rumen; material: fiber-attached | host: Bos | place: Iran: Karaj | collected 2018-10 | reverse complement strand
TTGTAAGCAAAACCAAATAACATGATTGATATATTCAACAATTTTTATAAAAGCAAAAAAGTCCTTGTAACCGGCCACACCGGTTTCAAAGGCTCCTGGCTTTCCATCTGGCTCCACGAACTGGGTGCTGAGGTGGTAGGCGTAGGTCTAGAGCCATATAGCGAGAAAGACAATTTTGTTCTTTCTGGCATTGGTAAGAAGATCAAGGCGGATATTCGTGCAGACATCCGTGATGGAGAGAAAATGAAAGAAATCTTCAAACAGTACCAACCTGAGATAGTCTTTCACCTTGCCGCACAGCCGTTGGTGCGTCTTAGCTATGAGATTCCCGTTGAAACCTATCAGACCAACGTAATGGGTACCATCAACATTATGGAAGCCATACGTGCTACGGAAAGTTTGAAAGTTGGCGTAATGATTACCACCGATAAGTGCTACGATAACAAAGAGATGATGCGAGGTTACAAGGAGGATGACCCGTTTGGTGGTTATGACCCCTACAGCTCCAGTAAAGGTGCATGCGAGATAGCTATCCAGGGTTGGCGCAGGAGTTTCTTTAATCCTGAGGATTATGGCAAAAAGCATCATGTAAGTCTTGCAAGTGTACGTGCCGGTAATGTGATTGGTGGTGGTGATTGGGCTAAAGACCGTATTATTCCTGATTGTATCCGTGCCATAGAAGCAGGTAAGCCTATTGATATTCGTAGTCCGAAGGCAGTTCGCCCTTGGGAACATGTTTTAGAGCCTTTGAGTGGTTATATGTTCCTCGCCCAGAAGATGTGGGAGCATCCTACGGACTATTGTGAGGGTTGGAATTTTGGACCAGAAACAGACTCTGTTTCTACGGTATGGGAAGTTGCTACCAAGTTGGTTCAGAGCTTTGGTAAGGGAGAACTGAAGGATGTATCTGACCCCAATGCCCTGCATGAGGCTAATATGCTGATGCTTGATATCAACAAGGCCAAGACTCGCCTTGGATGGAAGCCTAGATTGGATGCCTTACAGACCATTGATTTGGTCGCAGACTGGTATAAGCGTTATCAGGTTGAGGAGGTATATAAGATTTGTGTGAACGAAATAGAGAGTTTCATATCTTAATAGAAAAATGAAATCAATAAAAATATTAGACTGTACCTTGCGTGACGGAGGTTATGTCAATGAGTGGTTTTTTGGTGTTAACGAAACAAGAGGTATTACAGAACTAGTATCAAAATCAGGCGTAGAGTTTGTTGAGGTTGGCTTTATTGGCCCTCATCAAGATCAGGAAGGCGTTGTGAGGTTTAGCTCCATGGATGAAATGATGAAGGTCTTTAGTAATCTAGATAGAAATGCTAAACTTTCTGCTATGACGTATGCAGAAGGATATTCTGTTGACAATTTTCCTGACAGATCAGACTCAACAGTTGAAATGATTCGCGTCATCTTTTGGAAACGTAATCTTGAGGAAGGTGTTGAGTATTGTCGAAAACTTGTAAATAAGGGATATCAGGTGGGTGTACAGTTAGCACGTACAGAGCAATATGATCTATCAGAGATAGGTGATATTGTAAAGATGTTCAATGATGTTCATCCTTATGCAGTTTATGTAGTAGATTCATTTGGAACCTTTAATAGAGAGAAGCTTCTTAGCTATTCTGAGATTTATGATAAGAGCCTTGCAAAGAATATTCGGCTTGGTTTTCATGCTCATAATAATTTGCAACAGGCATTTACCAATGCCATTACGTTCTGTGAACAGGATTTTGACCATGATTTGATTCTTGATGCTTCAGTACTAGGAATTGGACGAGGTGCAGGTAATCTCAACATAGAACTGTTTATGAACTACTTGAATGCAAAAGGTTATCAGTTCAATCTTGACCCCATTTGCAAGACCGCAAGTCGTTATATTGAACCGATAAAAGATAAGATTAAGAAGTCAGAAATATGGGGTTATTCGTATCCCTATTTTCTTGCCGCCACAAATGGTCGGAACCATGCTTATGTTAACTATCTGTTGGATCAGAATGTTAGCATAGAAAAAATGGCGAAGATTTTTAAGCGAATGAAGGTTGAGGAAACAGGTATTCGATTTGAAAAAGAACTGGCAGATAAGTTAATTGCGGAAATACAATAAATCTTCAAAATGACAGGAGCGCAATATTTAGTTGAGGTATTAAAAAAATATGAGGTGACCGATGCATTCGGTATACCTGGCGGTGTCATTCTTGAGATGATATATGCCTTGAATAATAGCGGGAGCATTACACCACACCTCAGTTACCATGAACAGGCCGCAGGTTTTGCTGCAGTAGGTTATGCTCAGGCTTCGGTAAAACTTGGTGTTGCATACGCCACAAGAGGCCCTGGCTTTACGAATCTTGTGACTGCTATTGCTGACGCTTATTGTGACTCTGTCCCTGTACTTTTCATCACCTCTCACGTAGGGAAGACTATTAACTCCGAGATACGTCTGACCAATAACCAGGAGATAGATACCTGTGCCATGGTCAAAGGCGTAACAAAGTATGCAAAACGAATTGACTCGCCTGATGATTTTGCTAATAGCATAGAGGAAGCTTGCTATTTGGCAGTCGAAGGACGTAAAGGACCTGTTTTCATAGATGTTGCTTCTTCCATATGGAAGGCAGAGGTGGAAAGCTTTAAGTTAGAAGAAATTTCCTCAAACCATGAAGAGAGAGGTAAAGAGGCTTATCTTAATCAAGTTATTGAGAGCGTTAATGCGGCAAAGAGGCCTATCATATTAATAGGTGACGGTATTAACCAAACAAAGACCGAAACATATCTTCGTTGGTTTGTTGAAAAAATCCGGATACCTGTGTTGTCAAGTCGCTATGCCACTAACGCAATTGCGGATTCGCCATACTATTACGGTTATATTGGAGGCTTTGGAGTTCGGTATGCTAACTTTATCCTTTCCAAAGCGGATTTGATTGTTTCTTTGGGAAACAGGCTAAATTTTCCGATAACGTCCGAAAGCTATCAGAATATCCCGTATCAGGCAAAAATCATTCGCTTTGATGTGGATAAGGGAGAATTGAGCAAGGAAATACCACAATCTCTTTCTTATTATGAGGATTTAAGGACGGTATTACCCAAACTGGCAGAACATGAGGCTGATTATGGGGACCATGCAGAGTGGATTTCTGTTTGCGAAAACATAAAGAAAGACCTTTGGGATGAGGACGTGAACGAGGTTGTAAGAGCTATAGACGTGATATTGGCCAATACACCAGAAGATGCAACGATTGTTAGCGATGTGGGAAATCATGAGTTTTGGGTATCCAGAGCTTGTGCTCATTCTAATAGGAAAGGAAATCTCCTTTATTCCAAATCCTTTGCGACACTTGGAAGTGCCATGATTAAGGCCATTGGAGCTTATTATGCTAAAGGTAAGCCTGTAGTATGCTTTATTGGTGACCAGGGATTCCAGATGAATATTCAAGAACTACAGTATATTTCACAACATCAAATGCCTATCCTCGTAGTTGTTTTGAATAATCAGGCTTCAGGTATGATAAGGGATAAAGAAATAACAGGGTATAAAGGGAAGTTCCTTCATGCGACCCTTGACTCAGGTTATCAAATTCCTGACTTGAAAGAGATCGCCACACTATATCATTTGGCTTTTGCTGAGAAAGATACTAGGAGCACGAATGATAAAACCATTAGTTTTGATTATAAATTTCCTGGAATTCTGAACCTTATAATAAACGAGAATTTGTCACTGGAACCTAGCTTGCCTCGTGGTCGCCAACCACAAAATATGGTGCCTGAGCTTGATAAGGCAAGGTATGATTATCTAAACGCAATGTAGAAGCATATGAACAGTTTAACAAATAAAGTGGCTCTTGTAACGGGAGCGACATCGGGAATTGGCGCTGCAACGGCCATCCGATTCGCGGAAGCAGGTGCAACCGTGATTTGTACAGGAAGGAACAAAGAACGTGGAGAGAAGGTTGCCAGATCAATCAATAACAAAGGCGGTAAGGCAATGTTCTATGAGATGGATATAGATAACGATCAGTCAATAGAACAAGTTGCAGAAACGGTAAAGCAAGAGTTTGGAGAATTGGATATTATTTTCAACAATGCAGGCATATTCCCTGTTTTACCACCACTTGAGACATTGACCAGAGAGGATATAGAGAAAACCACGAGCACCAATATTTCCGGCTTTATGATGGTGACCAAAGTGTTCTTCCCTATGCTGAAAGAGGGCGCAACTATCTTAAACAATGCCTCAGTTGCCGGATTGCAGAGTTATACGAGCGGACAAAGCTACGCATACAATGCATCGAAAGCATCGGTTATTAAGATTACGCAGTTGCTAGCGAAAAGATATGGTAGTAAAATAAGAGTAAATGTCATTTGTCCGGGTGTTATAAAGACACCAATTTTTAAGAAATTTGACGAGGAAAGATTTGCAGGCATGATTCCCATGGGGAGAACGGGTAGTCCGGAGGAAGTGGCATCTGTTGCTAATTTCCTTGTGTCCGATGATGCCAGCTATGTAAATGGAGCCATCATCACCATTGACGGTGGCCAGTCATTATAAGCAAAACCAACAGTAATTAAGATGATATTAGACAATGTAAATAGTCCCAAAGATCTGAGAAACCTGTCATTCCAACAGTTAGAGACCCTGGCTGCTGAAATACGCCAAGTGCTCATCCACAAAATGAGTATTAGTGGAGGCCACTTTGGACCCAATCTAGGTGTTGTTGAAGCCACAATAGCCTTGCATTATGTGTTCAACTCGCCTGTTGATAAAATAGTATTTGATGTTTCTCACCAGAGCTATGTCCATAAGATTCTCACAGGTAGAAAAGCTGCCTATTTGAATGATGATGTTAAGTGGAGTGTTACTGGCTACACTAATCCAGGAGAGAGCGCGCATGACTTTTTTTCTCTTGGACATACGTCATCATCCATCAGTTTGGCTTGTGGACTAGCGAGAGCACGTGATATCAAGGGCGATAAGGAAAACATCATTGCATTCATAGGTGATGGATCTCTGAGTGGAGGCTTGGCATTTGAAGGCTTGAATGTTGGTGGTGAGATGGGGACAAATCTCATTGTTGTTGTCAATGATAACAATATGGCCATCGCAGAACCCCATGGCGCTACGACCCTTCATTTGACCAAACTAAGAGAGACCAAAGGAAAGGCAGAGGATAACTACTTCCGTTCGCTTGGTTTTGAATATGTGTTTGTCGAAAATGGAAACAAGGTGGGACCTCTGATTGAGGCCTTCACCAAGGTTAAAGATAGTGACCATCCCGTAGTTGTTCATATCTGTACCCAGAAGGGTAAAGGCTATCGCTTTGCTGAAGAGAATAGAGAAGGGTGGCATTTCCATGCGCCTTTTGACATTGAGACCGGTCAGAAAAAGGGGGGATTTGTGGGTGAGAATTATGGTTTTACAGTAAAAGATTTCCTGCTGAAGAAGATGGAGAAAGACCCGTCAATCTGTGTAATCACTCCTGCTGTTCCTATGACATGTGGTTTCAATGCTGAGATACGAAAGAAGTTAGGAAAGCAGTTTATTGACGTGGGTATCGCAGAAGAACATGCGGTTACGATGGCTGCTGGTGTTGCAAAAAATGGGGGAAAACCAATAGTGGTATCACTCTCTACTTTTTATCAGCGCACATACGATCAGATAGCGCAGGATTTGTGTATCAATAAATGTGCAGCAACTCTTTTAGTAAGAAATGGTTCTGTTTGGGGGGATAGGGATGAAACGCATTTGGGATTCTTTGATATTGCAATGATGTCAAATATTCCGAACCTGGTATATCTTGCTCCAACCAACTGTGAAGAATATTTGGCAATGTTGGATTGGAGTATTGAGCAGGATGAGCATCCGGTAGCAATCCGAATACCTTGTAACAAGTTAGTGCATACAGACATGCCAGTGGATAACGATTATAGTATTCTCAACAAATCCTTGGTTGTACAGAAAGGAGAGAAGGTTGCGCTGGTCGCTCTTGGTGATTTTTTCCAGATGGGCGAGAAGTTCGCAAAAGCCATCGAAGAAGAGTTTGGGTTTAAACCTACGCTGGTCAATCCTCGATATATGACTGGAGTAGATACGGAGCTTTTAGAGTCGTTGAAGAGTGACCATCAACTTATCATAACTATGGAGGACGGAATTGTCGAAGGGGGATATGGTCAAAAAATAACTGCTTTTTATGGAGAGTGCAATATGAAAGTAGTTAATTTGGGCCTAATGAAAGAATTCACGAATGGTTTAACACCAACTGAAATTTTTGAAGCATGTGGTATAACATCGGATAATATGTTGAGTATTATAAATAAATATAATTAATGGACCTTGTTTTTTTAAAAGGAAGTAACCGTACAGCTATTGTAAAACGCAATATTCTTGGTTCTTTTTTAGTAAAGGGCGTTTCCATTATCATTTCGATGATTTTGGTTCCTCTTACAATTGGGTATGTTAATAGTGAGTTATATGGTATATGGTTAACTCTTGCAACTATTATTTCGTGGGTGACATTATTTGATTTGGGATTTGGACATGGATTAAGAAATAAAATTGCAGAGAATATTGCCATAGGTGACAGTGAAAAAGCAAGAAAATATATTAGTACCGCATATGCGTTTTTTACATTGTTTTTCCTACCAATTTGTACTTTCTTCTTTTTTCTATGCCCATATATGAACTGGACTGTATTACTTAATATCTCTGCCGATTATCATGAGATATTGGTTAAAACAATGCAGATTCTAATAGTTCTATTTTTTTTTAATATAATTATAAAGACCCATGCATCTGTATTGCAAGCGCTACAATTAACAGCATTGCAATCTACATTTGATACTATAGGCCAGATTTTAACACTGTTTGTTACAGTAATTTTAACTGTTACCACAAAACCTTCTCTGATCTATCTGGCATTGGCAATAACTTGCAGTCCCTTATTTGTTTACATAATTGTAACTATTTGGTTATTTGAAATAAGACATAAAGAGCTTAGACCATCATTAAGTCTGGTAGATAAAAGCTTAGTAAAAGACGTGTTAGGTTTAGGAATAAATTTCTTCTTTCTTCAAATTGCCGCTTTAATATTATATCAGACGACTAATATAATAATATCTAATGTATCTGGCCCCGAATTTGTAACTGAATATAATGTTGTCTACAAATACGTAAGTATTCCTATGATGGCTACAACTATTATAACAGCACCATTTTGGACTGCATTTACAGATGCATATACATTGAATGACTTTGAGTGGATGAAAAAAGCTCATAATAAATTGTTGTTTTCATTTATGGCAGGGGTAATTGTCTTGTTAGTGTTACTTTGTTTTTTCCCGATTTTTTTTAAATATTGGTTAGGAGATAAAGTAGAAATACATCTTAATATGGTAATTGTTTGCGCAGTATATGTTACAATAATGATATGGAATAATATTCATTCTACATTACTAAATGGTATAGGTATGGTTAGACTCCAACTGTATTGCTCTATAATGAGTACAATCTTATGTATTCCTATGTCATTATGGCTTGGTCATATATGGGGGGCTGCCGGTGTGGTGTCTGCTATAACGATTTTAAGTTTGCCAGGAATTCTTGTAATGTATATTCAGATAAAGAAAATATTGAATAATACTGCAAATGGTATTTGGATTAAATAATATAAACAGAAAATGGAAAACAATACTAAGAAATTATCGATTGTAATTACAACATACAATCGTAAAGAACCCCTGCTAGAGCAACTAAGAAGTTTAGAATCACAGGGACATTATACAGAGTATACAATTTGGATTTCTGACAATCATTCAAATTACGATGTGAAGAGTTGGGTCGAAGATAATTTTTCAAAAGAGTTCGTAAATATCATCAATGTTCATAGCTGGGGCGTAAATACAGGTCACGTTTTCAACGCACTTTATTCTTTTACATTGCCACAAACAGAATGGATGTGGCTATTAAGTGACGATGATATTACTGAACCTAATAGCCTAGATATTATATTGAATGACATAAAAAAGGAAGAAAACAATGATGTGTGTTGGATGAAGTATTCTATATCTGGTGGATTAAAGCCCAATAGAGAGTGCTATATTAATAATATCGTCGATATTTTTAAATATTATACAAAAGAAAAGGGTACGGGCGAGTGGATCTTTATGAGTAATAATGTATATAAGCTATCATTTCTGAGAAAATATCTACCAGATCTTTTTGAATATTGTGGAAATGTTCAGGAACCAGAAGTGTTACCATTATTTGCAATAAAAAGAGAACAAAAAAAATTATATTTAAGCCCTAACCCTATAACCAATTATGTCCCAGGCAGGCCTTCTTATAGTCTTATATGGGTTTATTCAAGGGTAGGAAATATATTTTTCTCAGGTTTAAACTTAAGTAAAAAAGAAACGAAAGCTTTTAAACAAATGCGTTTCTTTTCTGGTCGTGAATTAATGAATACTTTATTCTTGGTTGAGAATAAAACTTTGCGATTTGAGTTCTTAAAAAAGATTTTTGTAGCCCATTATTCTATTTTCTCTCTTATAGGGATAAAGTGCTTAGTATTCTACATTTATAAATCTATTATGACAGATATAACTAAAGGTAATAAAATTTAGCTTATGTATACTATTATTAAATTTGTAATAAGAATACTCAGAGTTGTTCCTTATATTAAATCTTTATTTTATAGATATTATAATAAAATTTATTTTAAAATAAATAATGTGAGCTATGGGAAAGGAATGGTAATTATGGATAGTATTTATATAAGCGGGAAAGGGAAAATAACTATTGGTAACGACTTTAAATTCTTGTCTGGAGGTAATTTAAATCCAATATGCAGAAATATTAAAGGATCCTTATACACAATGAAACCAGAGTCCAAAATTGTAATTGGTAATAGTGTGGGCTTCTCTTCTGTGTGTCTTTGGTCTAAAGATAGTATTTCTATTGGTAACAATGTTAACATAGGCGCAGATTGCATTATAATAGATAATGATGCTCATCCTCACTATTATTTACATCGCAGATTTAATTACATGAATAAGGATAATTACACTTCTTTCATAAATGAAATACCATCGGCCCCTATTGTGATAGATGATGATGTTTGGATTGGAGCGAGAAGCCAGATATTAAAAGGAGTCCATATCGGAGCAAGAAGTATTATAGGGGCAGGAAGCATTGTTACTAAAAGTATTCCTGCGGATGCTATTGCTTGCGGTAATCCTTGTAAAGTTGTTCGAATAATAGAACAGTAGGTATGTCATTATTTGTATAGATTTTGTTTGTTTAGTTATATAGTAAAAAAATGATTTCAGTTTGTTTTCAAGGTGGATTAGCAAATCGAATGTTCGAATATGCCTTTTATAGAAACTTGGCAAAGAAAGGGCATGATGTTTATGTTGACAATCACAATTTTAAGCCAAGGGCAAGAATGACTTATGAGGCGGTTGATATGAAAGATGCCTTTCCTGATATCGAAATGAGAATTACGCCAGAAGGAATGTTTAGATATAGTTGCGCCCATGGATACAAAGGAAAATTGTTGCGGTTTTTCAATAGTCTTATTACAAAAGAGAAATATATATTTCAACCGAAGTTTGGCTATTGTCCAGAGATTTATGATATGATAGAAGATAATTCAAATATTATTGGATTATTCCAGTCAGAAAAATTCTTTGCAGAAATATCTGAAGATATTCGTTATCAATTTACTTTTTTGACATTTACAGAAGAGAGAAATATTGAAATGTCTAGATTGATGAGTTCCGATAATTCTGTTGCAATACATATACGAAAAGGCAGTGACTATACTAATGACAAATTCTGGTCTGGAACATGTCCTGCAAGCTATTATTGTGATGCGATAAACTATATAAAAAAGAATGTTAAAAATCCTCATTTTTATTTGTTTACAGATAATATTAAATGGGTTCATAACAATATTAAAGACATAGATTATACATTAATCGATTGGAATCCCATAAAGGGTAAATACAATTTTAGGGATATGCAATTGATGTCGTGTGCCAAACATAATATAATCAGTAATAGTTCATACAGCTGGTGGGGGGCTTGGCTTAATCCAAACCCTAATAAAATTGTTGTGGCACCAAAAGTTTGGTTTAATCCGGATATTATATCATATAGGAAAAATGATATTGTATGTGAAAGTTGGGTGGCTATATGATGAGGTGTTTGAAAAAAGTTTTAACAATTTTGCTGAATCCGATATTCTGGCTATTAAGTCAGATATTCTCATATCATCTATGTGTTGGATATTCTCGGCTGCGTAACTTTATCTATACATTGTGGATACGTAATTTTTTGGGAGCCATGGGCGATGGAACTACGATATGTTATCCTTGTCAGCTGCAGGGCGGTGAATCAAGGAGAATTATCATAGGATGTGGTAATTATATCCATTCAAATACTATCCTTGGATGCTGGAAGGACTGTGATGGTCATCATTCATTCCATCCAAAACTTATAATAGGCAATCATTGCTCGATAGGTGAAAATACTCAGATTACAGTCATTAATAAGATAACTATTGGTGATGGATTATTGACGGGTAGATATGTATATATTGGTGACAATGCTCATGGTGGGTTGTCAGAGGAGGAGGCAACTATTCCCCCTTCAAAACGAAAAATAATTAGCAAAGGCGAAATTAAAATTGGAAATAATGTGTGGATTGGAGATAAAGTGTCAATACTAGGTGGGGTCTCTATTGGAGATAATGCGATAATTGGTGCCAATTCGGTTGTGACACATGATGTACCAAGTAATTCTATGGCTGCAGGTATTCCAGCAAAAATAATAAAAAAAATATAGAACAAGAATGAAAGCAAGAGTAATAGCATTGTATTTACCACAATTTCATCCGATACCGGAAAATGACAAATGGTGGGGAAAAGGATTTACAGAATGGAGAAATGTTGGTTTGGCTAAACCACTATTTAAAGGTCATTACCAACCAAAAGTACCTTCGGATTTAGGTTATTATGACTTAAGAGTGCCGGAAGTCAGGCGACTACAAGCAGATCTGGCAAGAGAAGCAGGTGTTGAAGGTTTCTGCTATTGGCATTACTGGTTCAATGGAAAAGAATTACTGGAACGACCATTTAGGGAAGTTTTAGAATCGGGGGAGCCAGATTTCCCCTTTTGTTTAGGATGGGCAAATCATAGTTGGTCGAACAAGACATGGACTGTAGGTAAGAAATTCCGTAATACAATGCTGATGGAACAAACCTATCCTGGAAAAAGTGACTATGAGGCTCATTTTAATGCTTATTTGAATGCATTTAAAGATAAGCGTTATATCAAAGTAGATGGCAAATTATTTTTTGTAGTATATGACCCATTTTCAATTCCGAATGTTGAAGAATTTATTACTACATGGAATAACTTGGCAGTTTCTAATGGATTACCAAAATTTCACTTTGCGGGTATAACCTCTAATTTCCTTCTGAATTCCAGTACAGAGAAGAGTGGCCCAAAACTGAATTTCAGAATGGATATGGACGCATCCCATTTTTATAATCAGGTATTAAACCTTGGTTTCGATGCAGTCATTTCTAGAGGGACAGTAAGGGCTGAGATGATGGCAAGAGGAAAATATTCATACTTATTTGATAAGTTTAAGAAAAATGTATTTAAGATGGATAATATCATGAAATATGAATTCAAAGATATAATTAAAAATCTGTATGTTGAACAGGATAAATGGGAGAATGTTTATCCAACAATAATTCCAGGCTGGGATAGGACGCCGAGAAGCGGGAAAAGAGCTGTGGTATGGCATAATAATACACCACAACTATTTAAGGAAGAAATTGAAAATTGCCTGAATATAGTTCGAAATAAGGATGATGAACATAAAATTGTTATTTTACAATCATGGAACGAATGGGGTGAAGGAAATTATGTTGAACCTGATTGCAAATACGGGAAAGGCTATTTGGACGCATTGCATGAAAGTATTATAGAAAAATAACCTCGTAGAATCTGTTCGACATGTGGTTAGCGTATTTTTTAATTTTCTACTTATTGCTAGTATCGTTTTTCTTTCACACAAGTTATAAAACAATACTAGTAGGTACGTATGGAAATGTAATATCTCGAAGTCGGAAGGATAAAACCCTACTGATCTTGTCATTTATAGTTTTAGCGGGTTTAGCATGCTTTAGGGGACCAAATGTTGGAACAGACACTTTGAATTACATAGAATTATATGAAACTGCAGGATATGATGCATCAGGTTTTTTTATTATGCGATATGAGCCTGGATTTTCTATGTATATCAAATTTTTATATTATTTCTCCAAATCTCCACAGATTCTATTGATTACCTCATCTGGGTTTATTATGTATTCATTTGGGAAGTTTATCAATCGATATTCGTGTTGTGTGTGGCTAAGTGTCTTTGTGTTTTTTTGTTTATTTTTCAATTCTAGTTTAAATACTATAAGACAATATATAGCAATATCCATTTTATTTTATGCATTCGATGCTGTAATCAAGAGAAATAAATTGAGATTTCTGTTTTTTATATTAGTTGCATTTATGTTTCACTATACTTCAATAGTATTTTTAATAGCATATCCTCTATATAATTTTAAGATAAAAAGGAATACTTTATCACGTTTTTCCATTTTACTTCCAATTGTTATAATTGTTTCTTTAGCAATTTCTATCACTGTTTTCAGTGTACTTCGCAGTTATGGATTGTTTAATTATTATTCGGAAGACAATATCTATATTGAGGGTGGGATAAAATTGGCTACAATACTATTATTGTTATTCTATTCTGTGCTAATGATATTTCCTGTAAAAGCCTGGAGGGTAACTGGTAAAGTTCAAATAATCAATGATGACCAAGTCAACAAACTGTCTTTCATGTTTGGTCTTATTACCTTGCTTCTTCTTGCTGCATCTCTTCCTTTTAACTTAATTGATCGTTTTACTTCTTTTTTTTCGGTATATTTGTGTATTCTTCTACCAAATTCGATATATGAATTAAATAAGAGAAAAATAAGAGTGCGTTACTATAGCATTATTCTTGTTTTGTTAATGTCTACATTTTACATTGTGATTAATTCTCTAAGACCTGATTGGACTAATGTGTATCCATACAATTTTTATTAACATTCGTTTCAATGTGCTTTTTGTATAATGAAGGCTATAGTAATATAATTAATACCTTAGAAGGTGCTCCATGATATTAAGATAAAAGAAATGAGATATCATTGCTGTCCACTAAAAATCGCTAAGTGTTCTTTGAAATGATTGAAATATAGTTAGTTACAGAGATTTTT
>JAEEGL015615519.1_pt1 | contig 13335 bp, 10 predicted proteins | sample 9134231 | NCBI WGS metagenome assembly JAEEGL01 (sample SAMN16246548, study PRJNA631951) | gut metagenome | biome: gut microbiome; feature: rumen; material: fiber-attached | host: Bos | place: Iran: Karaj | collected 2018-10 | reverse complement strand
CCCTGCTTGTAAGGCAGATGCTCTCCCAACTGAGCTAAGCGCCCACTTACCTTGACAAGTATTATTATAACTTAATGAGTATTATTTGTCAACAATTTTTTCAAAAAAATCCTTTAAAAACCTTATGTTTTTAAAGGACTTTTCATTTATTATTTTAAATATCTAATATTTTGTAAATTCATTATGTTATCAATTATTATTTCATCATTTGTACTTAAGTCTATTATAGATTTTTCATTTTCTGTAACTACTAGTATGTATCCCTCTTTAAATAATTCTATGTTTTTTATAGTATTTTTTTCTACATTCTTTATTTTGTTTTTATATAAATACTCATTTGTATTCTCTTTAGTTATATGTACTACATCTTGTAAATCATTAGAAGTATATACATACTCGTTAGCATCAAATAGTAGGAATTGTGTGTTATTTCTTATTATTGTTGTTGCTGTTTCTAAATAGAAATTATAAACATTTTTTGTTATTATTCCATCTCCTATTGATTTGTCATATACCAGTCTATCTTTTTCATAATAGTTTGTATAATATATTTCTTCTACATTTGAATCTATTAAATTTTGTGCACCATTTTCATCTATTTTATATAAATTCTTATCTATACAGATATATGTATTTTTATTTTTCATTACAAAATTATTTGATGTTACATTTGCATACACTTGACTAGATATTCCATTATTATATTTATATAAGCATCCATCTGCAGTATAGTAAATAGTATCATCTATTACTTGTATTGAGCCTACGTTTGGTTTTAAACCATTTTCTTGTTCTTGGCTATTAAGATTCTTTAGTTCAACTATAAATAGTTTTCCAGAATCTTTTTCAACTAAATACATATTACCATCACTATATGCATACTCATATGAAATATTTGGGTCAATTTTACAAATATTTTCTACATTATTATATGATTTAACTCCTACTATATTATCATCTACTATAGCAAAAGCGTATATTCCATTTAATTTTTTATTTAATTTTGAATATTCATATTGCATCTTATCTTCTTCATGATAGTTTGTAAATTCATATCCCACATCTTCTTTGTTTTCTTTATTTTGAGCTATTTTATTTGCTATCTTAGAACTCACAAAGGCAAGTATTACAAATAATACAATTACAATAGCAATAGTTAAGATGCTACTTCTCCTTTTTTTCATAATCTATTTTCTCCTCATATAAAATGATATCATCTATAAAATCTTTTTTCAATTAAAAGATAAAAAAAGAGTACATAATATTTAATATGTACTCTTAAAAATTAATCTTTGTTAATTAAGTTTCCTAGTGGAAGACCTTTGTGTAAACAATCAATTGCTTTTGCAAAAAGAGGTGTCATAGATAGTACTGTAAATTTATCTATCTTCTTTTTCTTTCCTAGAGGTACAGTATCTGTCATTACTACTTCTTTTATTGGAGAGGCTGCTAATTTTTTAGATGCATCTGCAGATAAAACTCCATGTGTGCATCCTGCATAAATCTCTTTTGCTCCATTTTCTTTAAGCACTCTTGCTGCTTCACAAATTGAACCTGCTGTATCGATTTCATCATCAAAAATAATACAAGATTTTCCTTTAACATCTCCAGATATTGTTAAAGCTTTTGCATTATCATCGTTTCCGTTCCTAACCTTATCGATTGTGGCCATAGGACAATTTAGTGTTTTACAGTATTTGTGTGCTTTTTTAGTAGAACCAGCATCTGTTGCAACTACCACCATTTCTTCTAGATTTTTTTCAATGAAGTATTCTTCTAGTAGATGTTGTGCTGTTAACACATCACAATTATAATTGAAGAAACCTTGAATTGCTAAGTTGTGTAGATCACATGTAAGAATCCTATCTGTGTCCATTGCATCAATCATTTTAGCTAGACTTTTTGCACTTATTGGTACACGAGATTGGTCTTTTTTATCTGACCTCGAATACATATAGTATGGTAGTACTAATGTAACTCTACTTGCTCCTGCCCATTTTAAGGCATCTACTGTTAGAAGCATTTCAATGATTCTATCGCTTACTGGAGGTTTTGTTGTTTGAATCACATACACATCACAGTCTCTTACTGTTTCTCCCACTTTTACAAAGATGTTATCATTTTTAAATTTTTGGTATTTAATTTTACCAGGTCTTATGCCTAAATTTTGGCATACTTCTTTTCCAAAAGCTTTTGCTGATGGACATGAAAAAACTTTTAACTCTTTCATAATTAATCCTCCTTAATTAATTGAGATTAAGTATAAAGTAACATTTATTACTTTATTTTTCTCTAGTTTTCCATCAAGATAATATATCAATAATCGTGCTTTGTCAACAAAAATTTTAATAATTTTCAATAATAATTCAAGCAAAAAAATACCCAGGCTATTTTGCCTGAGTATTGCTTATTCTAACAGTATTTAGTAGTTCTCTTCCTTCTTCACTTTTTAAGTAATCTACTATATGATTTATATTCTCATTTGTGTTGTCTTTTCTATACATTAAATATACCTCAAATTGAAGTGGATAATCATAATTGTCTGGAGAAATATTTTCAACATTTATAGCTTTAGTATTTTTATTTATATGCATTTTGTTATAATATGTAGCAAATGCATAACCAAGTCCATTTCTATCTTTTCCAACGCTATCAATAATATCTTCCATTGTAGTTACTACTTTGTGCTTGTTATCTATAGTGTTTTCTTTGACTAATGATTCAAAACAGTTTTGACTTCCGTTTCCTTTTTCTAGATTATATGTGTTATATTTGGTGTTAGTTGTATATGCTTTAATTATTTCGTCTATATTTATATTATTAGTTTTGTTCTTTTTATTCACATACATTACAAGCGGTTCTTTATACAAAAATACATACTCTATTTCTATATTATTATTTTTAAATATCTCACTCTGTTCTTTTGATGGCAATGTTGCAATAATTATATCTGCAGTTCCATTTGCTAAATCTTCATATGCTTTTGAAGTAGATACCATACTTAATGTATCATCTGTATAATTAGCTTTAGCAAAAAGCGCTTGAACTATATTTGCGCTTAATGGATAAAATGCACTAGCTCCCTCTACTTTTGGTAAATTATCTACAATTTTGTTTACGCATGAATAATTTTCAAGTAAATTTCCTGCTGTAAATGGTTCATATTTTTCTAGTGATACATTTTCAATTCTATTTGTATTGCTTAATAATACAACAACACTAACTATTACAAATATAGCTAAAACAATAGCTATAATATATTTATTCATTTTTTCTTTATTCATATTCAACCTCTCTATTTAATACTACACCAAAGCGCAAAAAAACTCAAACATAATGTTTGAGTTAAATATGGCGACCTGGATGGGGCTCGGACCCACGACCTCTAGCGTGACAGGCTAGCGTTCTAACCAGCTGAACTACCAGGCCAAATAATAAGTGGTGGGCACTACAGGGCTCGAACCTGTGACCCCCTGCTTGTAAGGCAGATGCTCTCCCAACTGAGCTAAGCGCCCACTTACCTGTTGACAAGTATTATTATAACTTAAGTGATAATATTTGTCAACAGTTTTAAGTTTGTTTTTTCACAATTTATCTATTTCTATTTGCGTTTATAACCATTTCTTCTATTCTTAATCTATAAGCTCCAAAGTTTGCTAAAAGTTCTTTTGCAAGTTTTTCATCCATCTTTTTAAACAAGAAATTTCCTTGAATTTTATCTGCTTTACATTCAATCGCTTTTAGTAATTTTTTATCATCACTAATCTTTCCTGCAACTGTTTTATATCCTAAATCTTTAGCAAGTCTTACTAAGTCTTCGAATACTCTATCATTCATTTTTTCACTTAGTAGTGATGTACTAATTTTTACTTCATCTATTGGAAGCTCAGCAAATAATTCTAGAGATTCTTGTTTTATGTCTAAGCTATTAATTACAATTTCAACATTTAGTTCCTTTAGCTTTTCAAACATGTATCTATAGCTTTCAAATTTATTTACTTCAATTATTCCTGTCATTTCAATTTGTAATGCATTGTTTGGCAAATTATACTCTTTTATAATATTACAGATTGAATCAATAAATTCTCTTTTAAATACATTTTTATTTGACATGTTTACAGCAATTTGAACGTTATCATAACCCTCTTGGTTAAATGCTATAATTTTTTCACAAGCATCCTTTAGAACATATTCATCTAACTTGATAGTAAGTCCCATAAGCTCTGCTTGAGATATAAAATATGCAGCATCTAATTTTCCAAGTATAGGATGATTCCATTCAAGAAGTGCTTCAAAAGCAATTTTAGAAGTATCAGTTAAATTAATCCTTGGTTGAAGTGCAACATCAAATTCATTATTTAGATAAGCATTCTTAAGATCCATTTCCATTTTAACATTATTTTCTAGTTTTGCTTTTAAGCTATCGTTATGGAAATAATATCCATTACCACCATGTTCTTTTATGTAATACATTGCATTATCTGCATAGTTTATTAATTCTTTTCTTGTATATCTTTGCTCAACTGCAAGAACTACACCCAAACTATACTCCACAGCAATATTGTTATTGTCTAAAAGCACTGGTTTGTTCATTATATTTTTTAGATTTTCTAGAATTAATATAACTTCTTCTTTTGAGTAGATATCTTTGATTATTATTGCAAATTCATCCCCACCAAGTCTATATGCTTTAGCATTATTTGGTAGAGATTCATCAAATTTATTTGATACTGCAATTAATAATTCATCACCCATATCATGACCTAGTGCATCATTAATTTGTTTGAACCCATCTAAATCCATAAAACATACAGCTAGATTTTTATCTTTTTCAATTAACGTATCTAGATCATTATAAAATAGATATCTGTTTCCTTTTTTAGTAAGTTCATCTGTATATGCTTGAACTTGTACATTTTTATTATTTTTTCTCTTTTTTCTTGTACAAAGAATATATATTAGGAGAACAGCTATAGACATTATAGCTGCCATTCCTAATGAAATTGCTAGTCCTTTGTATCCCCCAACATAATCTAATAGATTCATATATACCACCTTTTATAATAATTAACCTACAACTATGTTAACAATTTTAGATTTAATTACAATTACTTTTTTAATTTCTTTTCCAGCCATATAATTTGCTAAAGCAGGATCGGCTTTTGCAGCCTCTTCAATAGTTGCCTCATCTGCATCTGATGGAACGTTAATTCTATATCTAACTGTTCCATTTACTTGTACTGGTATTTCTATTTCATCTGCAACAAGTTTAGATTCATCATATTCAGGCCATTTAGATTCAAATAGATATCCTTCAAATCCTAATTTTTCCCATAATTCTTCAGTTACGTGTGGTGCAATTGGATTTAATAATTGAATTAATGGTCTTACATATTTTTTAGATACTTTTTCTTGTTTGTATAATACATTTACATAGCTCATCATTGCTGCTATTGCTGTATTATATTTCATATCTTCATAGTCTTCAGATACTTTTTTAATTGTTACATTTAATTCTCTATCTAATTCTTTAGAATCAATATCTTCGTCTGTTACTAATGACTCTATTCTCATTACTCTATCTAAGAATTTCTTAGCACCTTTAACACCTGTTTCAGACCAAGGAGCTTCCATTCCATAGTCTCCTATGAATAAGATATAAGTTCTTAGAGTATCTGCGCCATATTCTTTAACTATATCATCTGGATTTACAACGTTTCCTTTAGATTTAGACATTTTGCTTCCATCTTGGGCAAGGATTAATCCTTGTGTAGAACGTCTTGCATATGGTTCTGCAGTAGGAACTACACCAATATCATATAAGAATCTGTGCCAAAATCTTGAATAGATTAAGTGACGTGTTACGTGTTCCATACCACCATTGTAGCAATCTACTTGTTTCCAGTAGTCTAATGCTTCTTTTGAAGCTAGAGCATCATTATTATGTGGATCCATGTATCTTAAGAAATACCAAGAAGATCCAGCCCATTGTGGCATTGTATCTGTTTCTCTTTTAGCGTCAGCACCACATTTTGGACATTTTACATTTACCCATTCCTCTACTCTTGCAAGTGGAGATTCTCCATCTTCACCAGGAATAAAGTCTTTTACATCTGGTAATTCAAGTGGTAAGTCTTCTTCTTTTAGAGGTACTAATCCACAATGTGGACATTTAATAATTGGAACTGGTTCGCCCCAATATCTTTGTCTTGCGAAAGCCCAGTCTTTCATATGGTAATTTTTCTTTGCTTTACCAATGTTGTTTTCATCTAAGTATTCTGTAATTTTTGTTTTAGCATCTGTTACAGATAATCCATTTAATATATCTGAATTAATTAATACACCATCTTCAATATCTGTATAAGCTTCTGTACTTAAGTCTACTTCTTCACCAGATTTATTTGCTACAACTTGAATTATATCCATTCCAAATTTCTTAGCAAATTCATAGTCTCTAGTGTCATGTGCAGGAACGGCCATAATAGCTCCTGTACCATACCCCATCATAACGTAATCTGTTACCCAAAGTGGTACAACTTTTCCAGTTACTGGATTAACTATTTCTAAGCCTTCAACTTTTACACCAGTTTTGTCTTTTGCAAGTTCAACTCTTTCAAATTCAGTTTTCTTTGCAGCTGCTTTTCTGTATTCTACGATTTCATCATAGTTTTTAATTTCATCTTTATATTTATCTAATATTGGATGTTCTGGTGCTAAAGCCATATATGTTACACCGTATATTGTATCTGGTCTTGTAGTATAAACTGTAAGTTTATCTTCTTTTCCATCTACTCTAAAGTCTATTTCGGCACCATAACTTCTTCCAATCCAGTTTTCTTGTTCAAGTTTTACTCTTGGTGGGAAATTTACTTCATTTAATCCGTCAAGTAATTTATCTGCATAGTCTGTAATTTTTAACATCCAAACTTCTTTTTCCATTTGAACTATTTCGCTATCACATCTATCGCAAACTCCTCCTTGAGATTCTTCGTTTGCTAAGATAACTCTACATTTTGGACAGTAGTTAACGTATGTTTTATCTTTGTATGCTAGTCCATGTTCAAATAATTTTAAGAATATCCATTGTGTCCATTTATAATATTTAGGATCTGTAGTATCTATTACTCTGTCCCAATCGAAAGAATAACCTACAGATTTTAATTGTTTAGTAAATATTGCAATGTTATTGTCTGTAACAATTCTTGGGTGAATATTGTTCTTCATTGCATAGTTTTCTGTTGGAAGACCAAATGCATCAAAACCTATTGGAAATAATACATTTTTTCCTTCCATTCTCTTCTTTCTAGATAATACTTCCATTCCCATGAAAGCTCTAATATGTCCAACGTGTAATCCTGCTCCTGATGGATATGGGAACTCGATTAACGCATAAAATTTTTCTTTATCTCCACCTGTTACTGCGTGGAAAGCTTTTTTATCTTCCCAAACTTTTTGCCATTTAGCATCTATACTTTTATCATACATAATATTTATCTCTCCTTATTTATATTTTTCGTATTCTCTTTCTAAATAATTATCTGTCATACCAGAAATATAATCTATAACTTTTTGAGCATCTGATGTATTTTCTAAATATTCTTTGTTCATTTTGTCTAAGAATGTTCTATATATATCATTTGTTACATCTTTTTGATCTAATGCTCTGCTATATACACTAAACAATGTTTCAATAGTTTTAGTATAATATTCTCTTTGTTCATCACTTATTGCTTTATGATAAATATTTTCATAATTAAATGTTTTTAATGTGTTTACTGCTTCAAACACTTCTTTTGACATTGAAATATATTCTTTACCCCAGCTATTTTTTATTATATCTGTAATAATGCTATCCATTATTTGTGCATTTTCTGTTCCTAAATATTTTACTACATTTTCTGGTAATGTATCTTTACTAAAGACACCGAGTCGATTAGCATCGTCTATATCTTTACCAATATATCCAATAATATCTGATACTCTTACAACGCAACCTTCTAGTGTCATAGGTGTCAGTCGTTTTATCGCACTTTCATCTTCTAAGCACATGTTGTACTCTTTAATTAGAGTATCAAATGATTTGTTTCTTTGTGGTGCATATTTGTCTTGCAGCATTTCTCCATTGTGACACATAATGCCATCTAATACTTGTAGTGATAAGTTTACACTTTCACCTTTTTTCTCAGTCACTCTAAATACTCTAACGCTATTTAGATTATGTGCAAAACATTTTCCTTCGTTATACATTTTAGAAAGTTTATTTAATACTCTTTCTCCAAAATGTCCATATGGAGTATGTCCAACATCATGCCCTAATGCTATTGCTTCACAGAGGTCTTCGTTGAGTCCTAAAGCTCTTGCAATTGTTCTTGCAGCTTTTGATACATATTGAACATGTGTCATACGAGTAGAAATATGATCATTTAAAGGATTTGTAAATACTTGAGTTTTAGACATATATCTTGTATAACATGATGAATGCATAATTTTATCCACATCACGTGCAAATTCTGGTCTATAGTCTTCATCTTGTTCATATTCTCTTATTGCTTCATTAGATTTGCATGCATATTTTGCAAGATGTTTTTCATTTTCAAGCATTTTCTTCTTAATTTTTTTATCATCTACCACTCTAAAATTCACCTCCAAAGCCAATTTAGGCATACTATATGGTTATTATATTACAAATAGCCCATAAATTCAAGGAAATCTGCAAATATAAAAATAAAAAAAGAGATAACTAAAATGTTATCTCCATTATTTCTTAATCATTATCTTTGAATATATCTGTATATGTATCTATTACAAATTCTTTAACCCTTCTTTTTGTTATTAAAGACATGAATTTAGTTTCATAGTTATATAGATATACTCCCATTTCCTTATCTATTTTATAAAAGATAGTGTTATCTACATTTTGTAGTATTTCGATAGATGCAGATATTACTTTTTCTTTTTCTTTAGTCTTTGTGTCATAAGACCATAAAGTTTCTTCATCTGCTTTATTTACATAGTATAGTTTATTATCTTTTACAAACATATACTTGCTACCATTTACCATTTTTGCAGGTCCAGTTGTACTTACGCCTACTGTATCTTCTAATACTGTGTACCAGTCTCCATTTGTATCAATACTACAAATATGGTTGTTATCTCCTTTATTTACAAAATATATTATTCCATCACTTTCGATAGCATATGATACTTTTTCATCTCCTGATATTTTCTTTTTTCCATTACCATTGTATTCAAAACGGTATATAGATTTTTCTTCAGTATTATGAACTATTGGGAATACATATGTATCATTAACTAATATTTGTTCAACATCTGAAATGTCATATGTACGTGTTTTTTTGCTTTCTACATTATATGCTTTCAAAACGCCGTCACTTGTTGATGTGTAAAAAATCATATTATTTCTTTTTACAAACTTTTTAACATTATCGTTAAATAGTTCAGTAATTTCATATTTATCTTTTGTAATTTGGCATATTGCACCATCTCTTATTCCATATATGTAGTCTTTTTCTACTACAATATCATCTATATTACTTGATGGTAAAATAGTTTTTTCATCTTCACCTAAAGATGAAATAGAACTGATTGAGTAAACAGGATCATAAGTATATCCTTCAGTTACAAAATAAATATTATATACTGCTTGTGAGTTTACTCCATCACCTAATGTATATTTAAAACTATTATATCTTCTATATTCAAAAACTTGAGCAATTATGTATATTGCTAAAGCCATAAATGTTGCCATCAAGATATATGTTATTTTACTTCTTTTTTTAACATTTTGAGAGTTTTTCTTTTTTCTTCTTAAATACTCTTTTCTTGAAATTTGTTCTCCTATATCAAATTGCAATCTCTGCAAGGACTCCATCTCCCCTCTTTTGCAGGGTATTTATTATACAACATAAGTTTTTTGTTGTAAATAAATAAAATTAAATTTATTAAATAATTATCTAAATAATAAAATAAACAAAAAAGTACATACTGTTTTTAGTATGCACTTTTTAAATTATTATCTAGGCATTGGTTCGTTTGAAACTAATTTTGCATGTACTACGATTCTTTGTTTAGCATCTGATGTACATGTTGAAAGTGTGATAAGTGTATCATCTACTCCAACTGTTTGGTTAGTTTTTAGTGATGATCTTGACATTATCGCGTTTAAAAATTCACTATATTGAGCATCTGATGAAAAGCTTGTTGTTGTGTAATATAATTCAGGATCTACAATATAGCTTGATACAACTTTGTATCTTAGTAATCTATAATCTTTTCTGTATATATCTATTTCTACATCTGTTCCTAATATTCCATTGTATATATATGAAACATCTGCAAACATTAATCCGCTTACAATATTATGACCATAAATTACTGTATTTCTATCTGAAAAATCTGGTGCATTTCTGTAATCTAAGAATGGCCATCCAAATTCATTCCATACCATATCTATTGAGTGTCTTAGATATTTGTTGTTATCTTCAGCTTGAACTAAAGAATAGCTAATTGATGTTCCAGGAATTCTAATCCATCCTACTACATCTGGATATTGTGCACAAAGTGCGTCAAAATCTATTCCAAATTCTGCTCCAGGATTTTCATCTTTTCCAATGTTTGGAACACCTGCTATATCATTTACAGTAGTTATTAATTTATTACTTTTTATATTATTTAAAAACCATGTGTATAGTTTTCTACCTGAATATATAAGTCCAGCAATACATACAACTAAAATTACTATTGAGATAATTTTATCTACTACACTAGATTTTTTCTTTTCTTTTTTGCTTCCTTTTCTTTTTTCATCTACAACATTTTCTTGGCTAACTTCTTCTATTTCTTCATTTGTAGATGATTTTTCTAGGTTATTATCCTCCATTTATATCTCCTCTTTCCTCGATTAAAATTATATAACAAATTCTTAAAAAAAGTCAACAGGATAAAGGCTTTAATATGAATAATAAATCATATTTGTTCAATATAATATCTGCCCCCTGTTTTATTAAATAATTTGAAAAATATCCATTTTTATTAAAAATACTATTTGGAAATATTAATATAGGCTTAGATTTCTCTAGCATGTAGTCTACTTTGCTCACAATTTTATTCTCATATCTTGCTTCTGGTATTACTATCGCTTCACAAAACAATATTTCATCTGTATTATCATTTACAAAAAATATGCAATCTTCTAATGTAAACAAGTAATTATCTTTGTTACTGCTATTTAGATACTTTTCTAAATAATCTGTCTTAATACTATTAATTTTTTCATATTTACTCATTACTTCTAGTCCCAGACTTTTAATTATTTCGTAATTATATTTAATTATTACTTCAGCAGGCTTTGAAAAATATGAATTATAATATATATTAACCATTCTTTTATTTAAGTCATGTCTAAAACCTTTAGATACAACTATGCAAAACGGACAGTCTTGTTTTATTGGATATTTTTTATCTTCAATTGTTATTATTTCTAATTTCTCTTTTTCAATTAATCTGTATAGTTTATTTGCTCTTTCTTTTATATTTTTGTCTAAAAAGCTTTTTAGTATACCTTCTTCTAATTTCACATCTTCTATCTTTTCTTCTTTAAAAAGTGTATTTATGTTTGAAATAGATATATTATTTTTTAAATAATCTATGTTAATTTTCATATTAGTTCCTCTTATTAACTCCAACCATAAATAAATAATTTTGTCTAAAATTGTAATACCTCCTAAAACGCACAAAAGAAGTACATAAAGTACTTCTCTTGTTTATTATTTTATTATTAATATTGTCTTGCAGCATATACCATATGTTTTGCTGGTTTTCCACAAATTGTACATGTTTCTTGGAATCTATCTTGTTCAAATGGGATACATCTGAATGTAGTTGCATTTGCCTCTTTAACTTTATCTTCGCAAGCCATGTCTCCACACCACATGATTTTTGCAAATCCTTCTCTTTCAGAGAATAGTTTAATATATTCATCCCAATCATGAGCATAGAATGTTCTTGCTTTTGTGTTTTCTTCTGCCATTTTAAACATATTGTTTTGAATATCTTCAAGTAGTGTTTCAAGTTTTGAATCTAGTTCATCTAAAGATACTGTTTCTTTTTCTAATGTATCACGTCTAAATAGTATACATTGATTTGCTTCAATATCTCTTGGTCCTATTTCAAGTCTTACTGGTACACCTCTTAGTTCCCAATGATTAAATTTATATCCAGGTGTAACTTCTGAACGTGTATCTGTTTCTACCCTATATTTATTGCTTAGAGTTTTTCTTAATTCTTCAACTTTATCTAAAACTCCTTCTTTTTGTTGTGCAATAGGAACAATAACAACTTGAATTGGAGCAATTTTTGGAGGAAGTTTTAATCCTCTATCGTCTCCATGTGTCATTATAATTCCACCAATCATTCTTGTAGATACTCCCCAAGAAGTTTGATATGGATATTCCATTTCACCTTTTCTATTTTGGAATTTGATATCAAAAGCTTTTGCAAAGTGATTTCCAAAATAATGTGAAGTTCCAGCTTGAAGAGCTTTACCATCATGCATCATAGATTCAACTGTATAAGTTTCTTCAGCTCCAGCAAATTTTTCTTTTTCAGATTTTTGTCCCATAATTACTGGTAGAGCTAAATAATCTCTCATAAAGTCTGCATATATTTTGTGCATTCTGTGTGTTTCTTCTCTTGCTTCTTCTGGAGTTTCATGAATTGTATGACCTTCTTGCCATAAGAATTCAGATGTTCTTAAAAATGGTCTAGTTGTTTTTTCCCATCTTACTACATTTGCCCATTGATTGTATAAAAATGGTAAGTCTCTATATGAATTTAACCATTTTGAATACATTGTACAAATGATGGTTTCAGATGTAGGTCTGATACAAACTCTTTCTTCTAGTTCTTTTTCTCCACCATGAGTTACCCATGCAACTTCTGGTGCAAAACCTTCAACATGTTCTTTTTCTTTAGTTAATAAAGATTCAGGAATAAGTAATGGGAAATAACAGTTCTTATGTCCTGTCTCTTTAAATTTTTGATCTAGTACATCTTGTATATTTTCCCATAGTGCATATCCGTATGGTCTCATAACCATGCATCCTTTTACTGGTGCATAATCTACTAATTCAGATTTTAAAATGATATCTGTGTACCATTGTGCAAAATCTTCATCCATCTTAGTTATATCTTTAACAAATTCTTTATTGTCACTCATTATTTAACATCCTTTCGTTACTCTACACTTTCAAGGGTTAATCTTCCAATTTTTCCTGCTTTTAATTCATCTATGAATATTTTAGCTGCTTTTTCTGT
>JAEEGL014382846.1_pt1 | contig 13335 bp, 12 predicted proteins | sample 9134231 | NCBI WGS metagenome assembly JAEEGL01 (sample SAMN16246548, study PRJNA631951) | gut metagenome | biome: gut microbiome; feature: rumen; material: fiber-attached | host: Bos | place: Iran: Karaj | collected 2018-10 | reverse complement strand
TCGGCAGTTTAGTCAGTTTATCACCGATATGAAACTGCTGATTAATGGCCCGGACGGGGCCACTATTCCTGTTACCGCAGAGAATATTGTGGGTTATAATGATAGCATCGATTACCTTGTTACGAAGCATAAAATGATATCATTGTCTGGTTCAACAAACTCCGCTTTGTCTATTCGTTACCGCTTGCTCCGCAGCAACTGGTCACAGCTTCATAAGGATCAACACATCCCCCGCCTGGACCTTGACGTTGTCCTCCGGGACCACCACCAGGTCGCCGCGGATCAGGGCGGTCACCGAGACCTGATGCATGGTCTCCACCTCCTTGATGCTCCGCTCAGCATAGTCCGATTCCGGCTCCACCAGGATGGCGGCGGTGCTCTTTTTGTACGCTTCCGCATCCTGCATGCGCTGCAGGCGGGTGTAATGCTCCACGAAGCCGGCGGAGAGGATGCCGGTGGGGATCGCCACGACGCCCACGCCCAGGAAGGTGATGATCACCCCCATGATCCGCCCGAGCAGCGTCACCGGGTAAATATCCCCGTAGCCGACCGTAAACACGGTGGAAACGCTCCACCAGATGCCGGACAGCGCATTTTGGAACACCTCCGGCTGGGCCGCGTGCTCCGCGCTGTACATGCTCAGCGAAGCGGCCAGGATCAACACCAGAATGATAAAGACCGAATACAGGATCGCGTTCTTCTTTTCCTTGATGACGGATGAGATGACCTGGAAGGAATCGTATTGGGTGTTGATGCGAAACAGATGCAGGATGCGGGCGGCGCGGAGGATCCGAAAGGCCCCGAACCCGGACAGGAAGAAGAAGGGCAGGATGGTGAGCAGATCCACGATCCCGTCGAAGGAAAACAGGAAGCGCAGCACCGCCCGGGGCCGGGTATCGTCCGGATATAAGAGATCCGCCGTCCAGATCCTGAGCGCGTACTCGGCGCAGAAGATCGCGACGGTCACATCCTCTATCCTTTCGAAGAGACCCCGAAATGCATTCAGCCCGTCAAAGGTTTCCAGAAACAGGACGGCGATATTGCAGAGGATCACCGTCACGATAAAATAGTCGAAGATCCGGCTGGGTGCATCCTCCTGATTGCCGATCTGGATGATCTCGAAGATCCGCTTTTTCTTGTCTGTTGAAATAATACGCCGCATATGCTGTTCCCCCTGCCTGCTATTGTACACAAAAGCGTCTGCGGGGGCAAGCACTATTGCGCATGCTTTTCACGATAAACCCACAGCAATGCTGTTTCAAACCGTTGCCTGGCCGCTCGCCATGGTATGCTGCGGATAGAGACAACGGCCGTGTTTTTTCCCGTTTGGCCTCCAGATCGTAAATGCTGCAATGGATACGCGCCGGCGGACGCCTGGGGCCGGAGCTTTGCTTGACAACCGCGAACAGGGGATATACAATGATTAATAAGGGTTTTACCTTTATTCTGGAAAGAAACGGACGGGTAATGCAAATGAGTAACCAAACAACCGAAAACAGGACGGCAGCTCTGCTGATTCGCCGCATCATTGCCATCTTGCTCACAGCCGCAGCATTGTTCGGCATGTTTTTGCCGATGCTGACCATCGGATCGGACGCGCAATCGGCCTTTCGCCGCGTCAAGACGGAGGAGAGCAGGTCCTGCAAAGCGTTTATAGAGGATCTGCCCAGCACCGTGGCTCGCCTCATGAAGGAAGAGGAAGCGGAGAAAAAGAACATCCGCACCATGGAGGACTTGGTCGCCGATCTGGTCAACGGCGTCGCTTTGCCCCTGTATGAAACGGGAGAGGATCATCAGTTCACGTTCCTGGAGGTTTGTGATATCGCCGGCCGGCCGGCCAGAGCCGTGGACATTCTTAGCGCCTACGAAGACGATTTGGACGTCGTTTTGAAGGATTTCGGCAATTCCGATCCCGAGTATCAGGAGCAGGAGCAGGAGCTCCGGGACGCATTGGCCGATGTGAAGCCCGTGGGCTCCCTCTCCAAAATCGGCTCCCTTGCCCTGTACGCTCTGTTTGGCCTCACGCTGATGCTGGGCGTGCTGTCCATCTTCATGGCGCTGTTCAATCGCTCCAAGGTTTTCCACGTCCTGTTCTGCATCTTCGCGCTCCTGATCGCCGCCCTGTTCGTCACCGCCGTCGTGGGGCCGCGGCTGGTCGCCGAGGATATTCCGACCTTCACCTTTGAACTGGGTTCCGAGTCCGTGGGAACGGCGCTGAGCAAGCTGGCCAACGCAAGCGTGCTGGCGGCCACCACGCTGCTGCCCGGCATCGGCCTGTGCCTGCTGTCCCTGGGCGCTCTGATCGCCTGCATCCTCTATAAGCGTGACAGAAGCTACGCGGGCATTTTGCCGAAGCGGACCAAGAAGGAAGCTGCGCCTGCGGCGCCGCGGCGCGCGAAGCAGCCCGCCGTTCCTCAAAAGAGAAGACCGGCCTACGTGCCCCCGGTACAGGCAGAGAATTGGACCTGCGACAGCTGCGGACAGCCAAACGACATGGACGCCAAATTCTGCTGCTATTGCGGCGCCAAGAAACCGCAGCCCCAAACGCCCGCCCCCGCTTCCGCCGCGCGTCGCTGTCCCGCCTGCGGCCAGGCCCTGACGTCCAATCATCAGTTCTGCCCCCGCTGCGGCACCAGGATCCAGCCGGAGGAAGAGCCCATCGAGTAACAGGAATACACCCTGTCACGAACAATTATCACAAGATCCAAAGGAGAGACGGGTCGATCCCCCCTCTCCTTTTGCGTTACCTTCGGTCGATCTCCGGCTCAATAATATACAATTCTTTTTACAACTATGTTGCATCGTGAATGCGTAGTATATGGTATTATTGGTGAGGATAGAGAGACGGTGCGCCCAGGAAAGGTCGTTCCGTATAGGAAAGGAGATATGCATATCATGAAAAAATGGCTTTGTTTCGTGCTGACGGCGCTGATGCTGTTTGCCGCGGCGCCCGTCGCCATGGCCGAACCGATCACCGAGAACAGCATCCTGACCATTGTCAACGTCAAGCATTCCGCCAACGTCCGCGAGCAGGCCACCAGCAACAGCAAGAAGCTGGGCGAAGCCAAGCGCGGCAAAACCTACCAGCTCCTGGCCCAGGAGGGCAACTGGTACAAGATCCAGTACACTGCGGAGAAGGTCGGCTATGTGTTTCATAGGTATGGAAAGGTGGGCAAAAAGGGTGAAGCTCCCTTGAGCGGCATCGGCACCGTGGTCACGGATGCGAGCGAAGTCAATATCCGCGCCAAGCCCAGCATCAAGGCGACGATCCTGGGCACCACCGTCAACGGCGAAACCTTCGAAATCAAAGGAAAGACCGGCCATTGGTACAAGATCATCTATAAGGGCGACATCGGCTACATCCATCAGAATCATTTCAAAGCGGGCAGCTACACACCGCCCTCCCCGCCGGTGGGCCCCGGAGAAACGGGCTATATCTCCAACTGCAGGGTCTCGGTAAACGTTCGCGCCGCGGCCAGCAGCAAGAGCAAGAAGCTGGGCGAGCTGAAGCGGGGCGAAAAGGTCACCGTCACCGGCATCAGCGGCAATTGGAGCCGGATCTCCTATAAGGGCGACGTGGCCTACGTGTTCACCAAGTACGTGTCTGCCGCCAAACCGGATGAGGATATCGTCGGCAAGACCGCCACCGTCGTCAACTGCAAGGCCTGGGTGAACATCCGGGCCAAGGCCAGCAGCAACAGCAAGAAGCTGGGCACCGCCAACAAGGGCAGTACCTGGACCGTTCAGGGCCGCTCCGGCAACTGGATCCAGGTGGACTACAGCGGCACCAGCGCCTTTATCTACAAGCGGTACGTGAAGATCGGATAACCGACAGCGCAATACCCAGCCATGCTTTCGGGCGGTCGTTTTCGGCCGCCCGGTATTTTTTCCGGATCGTTGCGCTCTGTTTGCACGGACCGTTCCCATTTCCAGCTTCTGCGCACTTGACAGGGTACGGCGGCTATTTTATACTGCATTTGTAAACTTGGGGTATGTGTCCTGAAACAGCCTTCCCCTTCCCATATTGAACCATGAAAAGGAGCCGCCATGAAAAAAGTCACAGCCATTCTGCTCTCGCTGCTGATGGTCCTGAGCCTGACCGCTTGCGTGAGTCTGCAGACGCCCACCGCCGTCTCCGCTGAAAATGAAGCCAACGCCGTAACCGAGCCCATCACCATCTCCTCCGGCGTCTCGGCTTCCTCCCCCGTGCCCACCGCGCTTTCAACGTCCGTCCCCACCCCGACGCTCGCGCCCACGGAAGCGCCCGCACCCACGGAAGCGCCTGTGAACGTCCCCTTTATCGCAGCCATCGCCGCCCTCGCCAAGCTGGAAAAGATCCAGAGCTTGCATGCGGACATGATGGTGAACATGGACATGGAGGCGCTCGTCTCTCTTGCGGGTTTTGAGCAAAGCATCCCCCTGGATATGAATATTGCCATGGGCATGGATCTTTCCAAAGACCCCGTCAAGGTTCGGCTGGACATGAACAAGATCACTCCCGATACGGAAGCGAGAGATCTTTTCTATGCCGTTCAGGACGGCGACGATTGGGTCCTGTATGTTTCCCACGATAACGGCGTCACCTGGCAAAAGGAAACCAATCCCCAGAACATTCGCCTGCCCCAGCTGCCCGACGCCGCCATGGATATGCTGGTGAACGCTATTTCCAACGTTCAGAAGGTCGGCACGGATCAGGTGAACGGCTCCCCCGCCGCCGTGTATACCGGCACGATCAACAGCCGTCTGCTGATGAAGCTCCTGGGCAGCATAAGCTTCGACGGTGATTTAGCTAAATTGCTGGGCGACTTCCCCTCCGACGATATGCTGTCCAACCTCAGCGACATTGAGCTGACCATCATGATCGATGAAGAAAACGGCCTGCCGGTGCGGTATACGGCGGACATGACCGACGCCGTGAAGGATCTGCTGGAACTGGCCATCCTGAAAAAGACCAAAGTCGCCAGCCTGGAGGCCGCAGGCATCACCCTGAACGTCCCCTCCGTCGTGATGGACGTGACCCTGTCCCAGTTCGACAGCATCGATCCCATCGAGATCCCCCAGGCGGCCCTGAACGAAGCCGATCCGACGCCGCCTGCGGAAGGCATGGGCCTTGAGAACAACGCCGCTCCGTCCGGGGATTATCTGACCGCCCAGCTGAAGGAGATTGTCGACAGCGAGGGCGATCCCTGCGTCCTGATCTCCTTTTCTCTCCAGCCGGGGGACACGTTGACTTTCGTGTTGCCCAATCAGGAGGACCACGTGATCGAGAATACAGATGACATCGTTAGCCCTTACGAGATAACCGTCCTCAAAGCCTGTTTTTCCCCAATCGTCCCCTGAGCGATCCTGTGTACAGGGTGACTCCCCAGCTCCTGGTGACCCATGCCGACGGCACGGAGGACACCATGCGGATCGACTCATTCGACCTGTACTTTCCTGCCGTTGGGCTGGAGCTGACCGAACCTGCGGAAGCCGCCGTTCCTGAGGCCACCGTGCAGGCGGAAGAGGGCAACCTGATCCGCATCAAGGGCAAAGCGGACGACAACACGGTGCGTGTGACCGTCAACGGCCAACCTGTGATCGATATGGATACGGACGGCTACTTCGAATTCACCTATGTCATGACCGAAGATGGGCCCGAGACCGTGATCGTCGAAGCCCAAAAGGATAACTGCGTGACGACCAGCCTCAGCTTTACCGTCACGCCCTATTGATCGATCTGTATTATGAAAACAGCAAACGCCTCCGGTCGATGCCGGAGGCGTTTTTCGTATCGTGTACGCAGGACGCCTGCGGGAAGAGGCGTCACTCCGCCGCCGGCGGGTACTCGCCGCAGAGCAGGCGATAGGGGGGCTCGTCCTCCTCGATGGCGGGAAAACGGCCCATGGGCGGCTCGAAGCGGTTGTCGTGCTCGTCGTCGTTGGTCTGGGAGACCTCGCCCAGAAGCACCGGCCCGCTGCCCGGCTCCACCTGAAAGTCGTGATACAGGCCCTGGTGGACGTGGATGCTCTCCCCCGGCGTCAGGCGGATGAGGGTGCCGGCGGGAACGGTGAACCGGCGGCCGTCGCAGTTCAGCGTCACGGGATTCTCATAGTCGATGCTCTCGTCGGGCAGGGAGTTGTAGACCCGGATGAGGCACACGCCGCCGCCCCGATGGATGATATCCTCGGTCTTGAACCAGTGGAAGTGGTTGGGGGAGTACTGGCCCTCCTTCAGATACAGAAGCTTTTCGGCGTAGACCATGGGGTACTTGTCCGCCATGGCCCGGTTGCCGTTGCGAATGGTGATGAGGCTCAGGCCCAGCCGGTCGAAGTCGTTCTGACCGTAGTCCGTGATGTCCCAGCCCAGCTTGCAGTCCCGGACCTCGTCGTACTCGTGGCCTTTGCTTCGCCATTCCTCAGGCGTGAAGCGGCAGAAGGGCGGCAAATAGCAGTGCTCCCGAGCGCACATGGCTTCCATCTCTTTCAGAGCTCGGTTGATTTCGGATCGTTTCATATTCCAGCCTCCCTTGCTTCGATATGCCCGGTATAGGGTTTTGACGCCTTATATGCTGCTTGAATCGCTCATTCGCCGAGTCCGTCCGGACGGCGACAGATGATGCTTTCCATGGGAATGACCGACCCGCATCGGGGATCTCCTCTGATCGGATCGAGAGAATCGCTGCCGTCCCAGTGGACATATCACGTCGTTTCGTGCCGTTCCTCCGTGGCCGTGCCGTCCTCGTGGAGGACCCAGACCCGATCGCTGATGGCGCGCACCCGGGGCCGATGGGTCACGATGAGCACGGTCCGATCGGTCATACGCTTGAGGTTGTTCAAAAGCCGCTCTTCTGTCCCTTCGTCCAACGCGCTGGTGGCCTCGTCCAGCAGCAGGATCGGATGCTCCGAAAGCACGGCCCGGGCTATTGCCAGCCGCTGCAGCTGCCCTTCCGACAGACCCGCGCCGCGTTCGCCCAGCCGGGCGCCAAGACCATCGGGCAGCTCCTGCACGAAGTCCGCCGCAGCGATGCTCAGCGCCTGCCAGATGGCGTCGTCCGTCACATTTTGGTCGCCAAAGGTCAGGGCCTCCCGCACGGTGCCGCTGAAGATACGGTTACCCTGGGGCACATAGGCAAACAGACCCCGATATGCCGCCGTCAGCAGCTCCTCGCCCCGGTCCGTCAACAGCAGTCGACGGCCTTTGCCCACCGGATACAGGCACAGCAGGAGCTTCAGCAGCGTGCTCTTTCCTTGGCCGGAGGGACCCACCACGGCGATGACCTCCCCCTTTTGCCCTGCCACGGTCACGTTTTGAAGGACCCTGGTGGGCTCGGCCCGATCCGTATAGGCAAAGGACACATCCTCGAACCGAAGTCCCCGGAAGGAACGCCCGTAGAGCTTGTTGATCTGGGATTGGGGCAGCTGTCCCTCAGGGCAGTCGTCCGCAAAGTATTCCGCCTCCATCAGCCGCTCCACGCTGGCGATCATGGCGTAATACTGAGGAATAAAGGCGGACAGATTGGCGAAAGGCGCTTGGATCTGCCCCACCAGCTGCAGCACCGCCACAAAGGTGCCGTAGCTCACGGTGCCTATGAGGATGCCGTAGCCGCAATACGCAGCCGCCCCGGCGTAGAAGGTCCGCATCATGAGCCCATAGGCGAAGTTCGCCAGATTCGAGAACCGATTTCGCCGCATCCGCGCTGCCAGGTGGTCCTCCATGGCCGCCTCCCCCTGACGGACGGCGGTCTGCTCCCGACGGAAGGAACGTACGATCATCAGCTCCGAGAGCCGCTCCGACAGCGTCACCCGGACCCGGCCGTCGGCCTCCCGAATGTCCTTGTGGAGGGCTTTCAGCTTTTTGCGGAACAGATACCCCATGAGGGAGATGACCAGCCCTGCGGGAAGGATGGCCCATACGGCCGCTCGGAGCATGACCATCACCGCGCTCACGGCGCTTAGCAGCATGACCAGCATGCCGCTGGCCTGGGGCACGATGGACACGATGGCGCCGGCCGTCACGGCAGTGTCGGACACCAGCCGGTTCATCCACTCCTCGGTGTGGACCGCGGTCACCGACGCATACTCTTTATAGAGCAAGGTCTCGAACAGCCGCTTTTTCAGGCGGTTTTCCAGTGTGGCGGCGGCGTGCTCGCCAATCCATCGGATGAGCAACGCCAGCAAAAGCTGCAGCAGGATCACACCCAGGAACAGCCCTCCCTGGCGTAGAAAACCGCTCATGTCCTGGGCTACGGCCCGATCGATCATATTGCGCAGCGCCCAAGCCAGGGCGACGCCGCTGCCGCCGCTCAGCACATTCAATATCAACAGGCACAGGACCTCCCACCGGGTCCCATAGGAGACCTGCCAGACCCACCGCAGTGGTGTGGTTGTTCCGGTTTGTCGCTCCATGCCTATCCCTTCGTCCTTTTGATACCCAACAGTTTTTTGATACCGGCTTTACCGAAGGCAACAGCCCGCTTGAAGAAGATGCGTACGTCTGCGCCGCGGACCATGAGAAAGGAATACAGCCGATAGCCTTTTTCCGTGACGGTGTGGTGTTTTCCCTCCCGCACGAAGCCGGTCAGGACCCCCAGGATATCCTCATCGGTGATGCCGTACTCCCGGTTGACGCAGTTGTCCCCCAGGATCACATAATCCCGTTCCCTTACCTTCACGATCCGATGAAGCACATATTGGTTCGGCGGCCGACGATACAGCACCACGTCCCCCGCTCGAAGCCGCTCCGGCCCACGCTTCTCCACCACGAACAGGTCCTTGCCCTGACGCAGCAGGGGCAGCATGCTGATCCCCACGTTGGTGTACACCAGACGGCCTTCCCGTTCCAAAACCTCCTCAAAGGTCATCTTCATGGGAGCACGCCTCCCATGCCTTCAAAGGACACCCGGGCAGCGTCCGGGTCCATGTTGCAGAAGAGTTCATACAGGCTCACCCGTTCCGTCAGCTGTTGCAACAGGGTGACTGTCTTTTGGAGGGCCAGCCGATCCTGGGGACAGTAGACCTGCTGCATGAGCCAGGGGAAAGCGTCCCGGGCGCTGATCCGGCGGATGATATTCTGCTCGCCCCGCCGCAGCAGGCAAACGGCCTGCAGGGGAACGACCACGTTGGCGCTTCGATGATGCTTTCCGTCATAGGGCGTGCCATACGCCAACGCCGCCTCCGGCGTGATGCGGATCAGTGGTTTGTCGTCGTTCACATAGAGGAACCTGTCCTGTAGCAGCGTCTTCCAAAGCCAGGCATGGGTGCTTTTGCCTGTGCCGCTTTTAGCGGTGAATACATACCCCTTGCCGTCCACCGCCACCGCCGACCCATGAAGCAGAAAGGTGTCGTCAGCGGGCATGCGCTCCGCGATCTGCCGGTATACGGCCAGCTCCTCCAGATACGACTCGTTCCACGCATGCTCGCTCCGTCCCTCCACCCGGTCCTCCCGGGCAGAAAACGCCCTCTCCCGGTCGATATCGGCCTGCGTGATCCGCACGATGAAGTCAGCAGCGCCTTCCGTGGCATATTCGGCGCATCGCGTATGGACCCTCTCATAGAGAGACTCGATGCCGATATTCCGTTCCGCTATGCGATAGACTCGCATCCAACCCTCCTGATCGACCGGCCACACTGCTCCGATTATTATGATTTAAGTTTACCAAACCCATCATGCTTTTCAAGGAAGGAAAGTGTTTTTTCCACCGAATGACGCAAGACGTGGGGGCGTCCTCCCAAAGCGGCGCGAAAAAGCCTTACTCCACCAAAGCCCCGATCTCGCGGAGCTGCTCCAGAGCGCTCTTCACATCCCGGGCGATGCGCTCCTCCGGCGCGTTATACCGGGCCGTCATGGCGGCGATCAAGTCCGCCTCGGTGATCTCCTCCGACAGCAGGTCCAGCAGGTCGCGAAAGACGCCGTTGCCCCTGACCATACCGGAGAAAGGCGCGCCGCCCACGGCCACCAGCATGCCCTCGTCATCTGTATTGAACATCACAAAATCCTGACTCAGCTTCATATATCTCTCCTCTCACGGACAGATTGTGTCCGGCTCGTTTTCGGCTTCCTCAGCCTCCCTGTCCTTTTTCAGCAGGGCCTTCAGCGTATTCTTCGTTCTCAGCCCTATTCGGGCCTGGCAGCCCACGCTCTCCATGGGACAGCCACGCTTCGGGAAGGGCGTACACACGGGCAGATAGGGACAATACCGGCATTCCTCCGCGACGACGGTGACCCGTTTCGGCCAGGCTGGCAGTTCCGCGTCGAAGACGGTCCCCAGCGGAGCCTCAAAGGCCCGGTTGTCGCAGGCATGGAGACCACCCAAGGGGTCGATGACCACTTCTCTCCCCTCGGAATCCGCCATGCATACGCACGTCGGCAAATGTCGGCCCAATTTTCTGGCGTATCGAAAGCCCAGGGAAGCGGCATAATCATCCATGGGCTCCGCCGCCCAAAAGAGATCGGAGGTGGACGCTTGGCAGAGCTGATCCGTGTAGAAGGAGATCCTTTCCGGATTTGGGAACCGCTTCCGGCAGTCCTCCAGAAAGTCCCGCACCCGGGCCAGGTTCTCGCCGTCGTAGTTACAGCGGATGACGACGTCCAGCCCCGCGTCGGCCAGCATGGCCACGGCGTCCATGGCCCGGTCATAGTTGTGAAGATCGGGGCGGACGTACCGCTTGCGGACATCGTAATCCTCCCGAGCCCCGTCCATGGACACCTGGATACTCCGCAGCCGCCACAGGTCCAGGGCCTCCTGCAGGAGCTCCGGGGTCAGCAGCGAGCCGTTCGTGGTGGTGGTGGAATGGAATTCCACGCCCCGGTCCCGGAGAGTGCGGCAGATGCGAGAGATGATGGCGGGCGCACAGAGGGGCTCGCCGCCGAGCCAGCGCAGCTCGATCTCCTTCATCTGCCGGGTGCGGCAGATGAAGTCCGAAACGGCGTCGGCGGTCTCCGGCGTCATGGTCTTCACCGGCCAGCCCTCCTCGTAGCAGTAGACGCAGCGGGCGTTGCAGCCGGTGGTGGGCAGGATGGTATAGTGGGAGACGCCGGTGCGCTTTGGCTCCATGGTGCGCATGATGGCCAGGATGCGGCTGTATTGGGCTGTTTCGTCGTAATCCGGCTCCACCAGGAAACGAAACTCGGCCAGCTCCCGGACCTGGGGGCAGGACAGATCTCCTGCCCGGGCCAAGGCCCATTCCGCCGGGGTCAGAGCATAGACCTGGCGGGTCAGGGTGTTCCCAAGCAGCATCCGGTCCCCCGCTTCCAGGGTCACAACGAAAACGGACAGGCGCAACGGCCCATCCGCTGAAAGTTTCCTCTTTTGTACGATCCCGACGACCCTCTCGTCGCCGGCAGCCAAACGCTTCATATCCTCACCGCACCACTGCCGGGCCTTCTTTTAAGCACACTACCTAAGTACTGCTCCGTGAACGGAGCAGCGCCGGGGTCAGAAACGATCATCTATTCGGTGCAGGACGCAATTTATTTCAAAGCGCCCGGGCCGGCACAACCGCAACCCACATCCAGCGATTTGGAGATGACATCCTCCGAGATGGTGATGACTTCCAGTTCCAGGCCTTCGTATTCTTTCTTTTCCATGATGCTACTCCTCTCCTATAAATTATAATAAGTATATCATCTAAACAGTGCCCTGTCAATCCGAAAAACACACGCAAAACCGCCGTTTTCCTCGCATGAGAATGGAGCCGACCGCTTACGGGCAGCCGTCGGCCGATTCCTGTTCAGCGCCCTTCCCTTCGGCGTCCTTATCGAGCAGCGCCAACAGGGCCCGCCTCGTCAGCAGTTCCCTTCGCACCCGGCAGCCCGGACTGTCCACCGGGCAGCACAGCTTCCGGAAAGGGGTGCATGTGGGGAGGAAGGGGCAACGCCTACACTCCTCGGCAATCCTGTCGCCGGGGTCGAGCCACGGGGCGATAATCCCGTCGAAGATGGTCCCCAGCGGAGCCTCAAAAGCCCGGTTGTCGCAGGCATGGAGGCCGCCCAGGGGGTCGATGACTACGGCTCTTCCATAGGGGTCGGCTATGCAGCTGGACGTCTTGAGGTGGGTGCTCAGCACATTTGAGATAACATTCAGCCCCATAGACTCCGCACGATCCAATACTGTTTCGATATTGCAGTGGCGGGCCGTCTCCCGCTCCAGGTCGTAGATCGGGAGCAACTGCTCGAAAAAAATCGTCACTTTTTTCCGACCGGCGAAACGGGCCTGACAATCCTTCAGATAGTCGTTCAGCCGGGGCAGGTTCTCCTCGTCGTAGTTGCAGCGGATGACGACGTCCAGCCCCGCGTCAGCCAGCATGACCACGGCGTCCATGGCCCGGTCATAGTTGTGAATATCGGGGCGGACGTACCGCTTGCGAACCGCGTAATCCTCCCGAGCCCCGTCCATGGACACCTGGACGTCGGTCAAACGCCACAGGCCCAGGGCCTCCTGCAGGAGCTCGGGGGTCAGCAGCGCGCCGTTGGTGATACAGGAGGAATGGAATTCCACGCCCCGGTCCCGGAGAGTGCGGCAGATGCGAGAGATGATGGTGGGAGCGCAGAGGGGCTCGCCGCCGAACCATTGGAGCTTGATCTTTCCCTTCTGTTTGGTGCGGCAGATGAAGTCCGAAACGGCGTCGGCCATCTCCGGCGTCATGGTCTTCACCGGCCAGTTCTCCTCGTAGCAATAGATGCAGCGGGCGTTGCAGCCGGTGGTGGGCAGGATGGTGTAGCTGCGGAAGCCGGACCGCTTTTGCATGGCGCGCATCACGGCCAGGACGCGGCTGTATTGGGCTGTTTCGTCGTAGTCCGGCTCCACCAGGAAACGAAACTCGGCCAGCTCCCGGACCTGGGGGCAGGACAGGTTCCCCACTTGGACGGACGCCCATTCCGCTCGGGACAGAGCGTAGATCTGACAGGTCAGGGTGTTGTGCAGCAGCACCCGGTCCCCCGCTTCCAGGGCCACAACGAAAACGGACAGGCGCAACGGCCCGTCAGCAGAAAACTTCCTCTTTTTTACAATCCCGACAACGCTCTCGTCGCCGGCAACCAAACGTTTCATGCGCTCACCACGCCCCTGCCGGGGCTTCTTTTATGTACACTACCCAAGTACTGCTCCATGAACGGAGCAGCGCCGGGGTCAGAAACGATCAATGATAATCTATCCGGTGCGGGACGCAACTTGTTTCGAAGCGCCCGGGCCGGCACAACAGTAGTTCACATACAATGTGGAGATGGCATCCTCCGAGATGGTGATGACTTCCAGTTCCAGACCTTCGTATTCTTTCTTTTCCACTGATACACGACAAGCATATCATCCATATCGTGTTCTGTCAATCTGGGTGTTTGTAAACATACCCGAAACGC
>JAEEGL013400391.1_pt1 | contig 13335 bp, 13 predicted proteins | sample 9134231 | NCBI WGS metagenome assembly JAEEGL01 (sample SAMN16246548, study PRJNA631951) | gut metagenome | biome: gut microbiome; feature: rumen; material: fiber-attached | host: Bos | place: Iran: Karaj | collected 2018-10 | reverse complement strand
AATGCAATTGATTAATAAGTATGCTAAGGTCAGGTATGTTAAATACTTTATTAGGAATATTTCGGATGATAAGAAACAACAAATAAAAGATTTAGAAGAATCAGGACAATATATTTTATTTGTAAACTCGAATAGATATGAAAAGAATTTTGTTAGATCTCTAATTGCGTATTTTAAGTATATTACTAAATCAAATAGCAAAACTAGATTACGTGTATTAGGTTGTTCACAAGAACTCCAAAGTAGGTTGCTATCTATTCCTGGAATAACTAGTGAATTCTTAAATAGTCATGTCGATTTTATGGGATATGTTACTACTGAAGAACTTAAAGAATGTTATGCCAACTGTCGATTTTTACTTTACACAACAAAAAGTGAAGGATTTGGATTGCCACCATTAGAAGCAATGTGCTCAGGAAGACCTACTGTAGCATCTTCATTGTCTTCTGTTCCAGAAGTGTTAGGAATGGCAGCATATTATGTTGATCCATACGATATATCCGATATAGAAAAAGGAATCGAATATATGGATGATAAAGATAATTGCAATCTGTATTCAAATATTATAGCCGAGTATACTAAAGCAATAACAAAACGAGGTGATGAAGATATAAAAATATTTGTTGAAGAAATTATGAGTTGAGGGACATTCTTTATGGGTTTAAAAAGATTTTTAAAAAAGTTGATTTTTCCTAACACTTATAGTGAGGAAGCATATATTAGTTTTCTTAGAAGTAAGAATATAAAAGTTGGGGAAAACGTACGGATTTGGTCGCCTAATCATACATATATTGATACAACCAAGCCATATCTTATTAGCATAGGAGACTACGTGAAGATTACTCAAGGGGTATCAATATTGGCTCATGACTATAGCCATTCAGTTATGCGGAGAACATTTGGTCAATTTAGAGGCGGAACATTGCCGGTTTCTATTGGTAATAATGTTTTTATTGGGTTAAATAGTACTATTTTAATGGGAACTAATATAGGTAACAATTGTATAATAGGGGCAAATTCACTTGTTTCTGGTAACTTCCCGGATGGATCTGTAATAGCAGGTTCACCAGCAAAAGTATTATGTTCTATAAATGACTTGTGGGAAAAAACTACAAATAAATGGATTGATGATGCTGTTCATGTTGCAAGAACAATTTATAAAAATAAAGGGAGTTATCCTACAATAGAAGAAATGTCAGATGCTTATGTTTGTCTTTACTTGCCTAGAACAGATGAAAATGTTATGAAATATAAAAAATTTTTTGATTTATCGGCGGATGACTTTTCAGACTACAAAATTCAGTTTATGAGTTCTGAACCATACTTCCAAAGTTTTGAAGAATTTTTGTCATTCTGTAACTTTGAAGATATTAAATAGTATTATATTTACAATAAGATAGAGATATTGCTTTTAATTGTTTTTCTTGAAAAAGTTATAGAAAGAGAATGAATAATAATGATAGATTTGAAAAATATATTATAATAATGACGTAAAATTTTCACAATATTTGGTTATTCAAAAAAGTAATAAAACAATATAATAAAAGTTACTTGCATATAGTATCTAAAATAATACTTTAGTTGAAAGAGAAAGGGGATATGATGTACAAAATTAAATACATCATAAAAAGCTAATAAAATGAATAGTTATCTAATTTCAGGGAGCCCGCTTTGTGAAACACTAACAGGTATTCCGAGATACATGTATGAGGTATTAACTAGAGTTGATGAATTAATGGATGACAAAGCGTTATTTGATATTACAATTTGTTATCCCGATGATATGAAATTTGTTGATTATCAGTTCCGAAATATAAAAGTAGTTGCTTTATCGAGAACTGGGAAGAGATGGATTCCACAAGTAGTGGTACCATATTCAAAAACACACAATCAAACCATTTGCGATATGTCAAATGGGATTTGCATAAAAAAAGGAACTATAGTAAAAATAGATGATTTAAGACCTATTACAGAGAAATATGATCCATTTAAAATACGAATTATGTCAAGAATTCAATTACATTTGGCAAAAAAAAATGCAAGTGTTGTTATTACTGTATCAGAATCACAAAGAAGTCAACTTCGAAAATATATGCCTCAAAAAAGGATAGAAATTTTTCCAAATGGTTTTTCACAAATTGAAAGATTTGATGCAGATTATAGGATTTTTGAGAAATATTCCAGCATTAAACAGAATGAGTATTTCTATACACTTGGAAGTGTAGCAAAACATAAAAATTATAAATGGATAGTAGAGGTTGCACGAAGAAATCCAGATAAGCAATTTGTTGTAGCAGGAAATCAAGATTTAAAAAAATGGCATATTGATTCTAGCGGCATTGCACTACCTAATATAGTTTATGTTGGATATGTAAGTGATAACGAGAATAAAGCATTGTATGAAAGATGCAGAGCATATGTGCATCCGGCTTTATATGAGGGCTTTGGAATGCCTCCGCTTGAAGCGGTAAGTTTAGGAAAAGATGTTGCTCTTTCAAATATACCGGAGTTTAGAGAAACATATGGGGATAATGTGTCATACTTTGAGCCGAATGAATATGATTTTAATTTAGATATGATAAAACATATGGATGATAGCGTACGAATAGATATATTAAAGAGGTTTTCATGGGATGAAACTGCAAACTTATGGTATAAATTGTTTAGTGAAACAGGAGAATTGAGATGATTATTACAAAAACACCGTTTCGTATGTCGTTCTTTGGCGGTGGGACAGATATGGAAATGTTTTTTAGAGAACACGGTGGCGCGGTGCTTTCTACAACATTTGATAAGTACTGTTATGTTAATGTTCGTCACCTTCCACGTTTTTTTGATTATAGTACCGAATTAACTTATTCTAGGATTGAAAGAGTAAAAACAGCTGAAGAAATTGAACATCCAGCCATTAGAAATGCCATGAAGATGCTGGATATGCATGAAGTACGCTTAATATATGAAGCAGATCTTCCAGCACGTTCAGGGTTAGGAACATCTTCATCATTTGCGGTTGGAATGCTTAATGCATTTTATGCATTAAAAGGGAAATATGCTGGAAAGAAAAAACTTGCGGATGATGCAATATATTTGGAACGTACTCTATGCAATGAGGCAGGTGGATGGCAAGATCAGATAGCAGCGGCATATGGTGGTTTGAATCGAATAAATTTTGATGCGAATGGATATGAAGTCCTTCCTGTAATCATTGATCCTGATAGAAAAAAAATGTTAAACAATAATCTTCTTATGTTTTTTACGGGTTTCACTCGCTTTTCTGCTTCGGTACAACAAGTTAATAATCTTTGTGCAAAAGATAAAGAAATTCAATTAAATGAGATGTTATCATTGGTTGATGAAGCAGAGAAAGTGTTAACAGATAAAAATGCTAACCTTGATGAATTTGGGTATCTTTTGAATCATACTTGGAAACTCAAAAGGCAGACTGGAGCTGCTGTTAGTACAGATGAAATAGATGTGCTTTATGAGAAAGGAATACGTGCGGGAGCTCTTGGGGGAAAACTACTTGGCGCTGGCGGTGGGGGCTTTTTAATATTCTATGTTCAGCCGGAGTATCAAAAATCAGTTAAGGATGCAATGAAAGAATTGATGCATATACCCTTTGAATTTGAAAATGGAGGAACGCAAGTCATTCATTATACACCTGAGTCATATGAACCATGTTGATAGACTGTTGATGAGATGGAGGATTGTATAGTTTAGGATTTTGAAAGAAATATGATATGAGAATAAAAGTTAATAGAAGAGATGCAATATGGAGTTATTTAGCAACACTATTATCAATAGGTGTAAGTATTATTCTAGTCCCATTTGTTTTGACGTTTTTAGATGATTATGATACGGCGCTATATTACATTTTTTCAAGTTTAAGCGCAGTTGCTGTTTTGTTTGATTTGGGATTTAGCCCTGCAATGGCGCGAAGTATGGCATATGCTTGGTCGGGATCTGATAGATTGAGTAGGGAAGGTGTAGATGCGGCGGTAAGCAATGAGCCGAATTATTATTTGATGGTTAAGGTTTCAAAAGCCTGTAAGTATATTTACTCGGTACTGTCATTGTTAGCGTTAGTATTGGCATTGTCAATCGGAACAGTTTATATCAATCATATTACAGAATTTGAAGATGGGAAAAGCTATTTGTTATCATGGTTAATTTATGCCGCTGCCATTTTTTTGAATATTCTATATAGCTACTATTCTGTATTTTTAAGAGGAATTGGTTGTATAGAAAAAGTAAATATTGCAACAGTTGTTTCAAAATTAGTTCAGATGGTTGTATGTATTGTTTTGTTGATGTGTGACGTGGGTTTGGTTGGGGTTTCTATCGCCTATTTATTATATGGTATTATTTTCCGCATGTTAGCAAAACATTGGTTTTATAAATATGAGGATATTGGGAATAAACTCAAAAAAGTAAGAGAGAAAATAGATTTAAAAGATGTTTTTGATGTTGTTAAAACCATATGGCCCAATACATGGAGAGATGGTGTGGTGACAGTATCAAATTATTTTTTGAATCAGGCAACTACAATAATAGCAACATTTTATATACCTCTCCCAGAAACAGGTGTTTATTCATTGGCAGTACAGCTTACATCTGTGATAGCTACGGTAGCAGCTACAATGTATACTACATATCAACCAGTACTTCAATCAGCATATGCAAATAGAAACGCCGAAATGCAAAAAAAATATATGTCTTTGATTGTGGTTTCTTATATAGGCATTTTTGTTATTGGCATGTGTGCTCTATTGATTGTAGGATTACCTATAGTTAGATTAATAAAACCTTCATACGAATTGTCTGTGATTTTTGTGGTAATAATAGGATTTTATCAGTTTTTACTAAAATTAAGAAATTGTTACACCTCTTTTATTTCAACAACAAATAGAGTAACTTACTGGAAAGCATTTTTGGTTTCTGCTATAGTTTGTGTACTATTGTCATGTATATTTACTGGATTGTTTAAATTAGGAGTGTATGGTTTACTGTTGGGTCAATTGATAAGTCAACTTATATACAATTCTTGGCATTGGCCATTAGTAGTACATAAAGAGTTGAGATTGTCTATTAAGGAAACCATACGATTAGGATTTAGTGAAATTATTTGTTTGATAAAAGGTAAAAAGTGAGGTAATAAGAATGAATATATTGGTAACTGGTGCCGGAGGAATGGTTGGTTCACATATGGTTGAGTCACTTTATAAATCAGGCAATGATGTTATAGGTGTGTGGCACAAGAACAAAAGAAATATTGAACAAATAGATTTGCCTATACGATTTGTACAGTGTGATCTTCGTTATGGATATGGGATAGATGAACTAATTATGGATAACTTGCCTGAACAGATATATCATTTAGCAGCACAGTCATATCCTACGGTTTCGTGGGTAAGTCCTGCAGAAACGATAGATGTTAATATTAATGGTACTATTGCTGTGTTTGAGGCTATAAAAAAAGTAAGAAAATATATAAAACCCACTTATGATCCAATAGTAGTTGTTGCGTGCTCTAGTGCAGAATATGGAGAAACGCTTAATAAATTTGAAGGCAATGAATTTTATGTAAAAGAAAATGCTGAACTTCAGCCATTACATCCCTATGGGGTTAGTAAAGTTGGACAAGATTTGATCGCATTTCAATATTATATGAATGATAAAATACGTTGTATTAGGGCAAGGATATTCAATTCGACGGGAACGAGAAAAGTGAATGATGTAACGTCCGATTTTACTAGAAGAGCTATAGAGGCAGAAAAATCCGGTATTTGGGAACTTAGAGTAGGTAATCTTGACACTAGACGTGCTATTATGGATCAAAGAGATCTGGTAAATGGCCTTATTCTTTTGGCGAAAAAAGGCAAGGCGGGTGAAGTATACAATATTTCTTCAGAACATATTTACCAAATTAGAGATATAATAACAATGATAGAAAAACAGATTGGACATAACTTTAAAATAGTTGTGGATCCAGTATTGTTACGACCTACAGATGAAAAAGTTATCGTTGGAGACATATCAAGAATAAAGATGGATACAGGGTGGAAACAAAATATACCTATGGAACAGACAATAGCAGATATGTTAGATTATTGGAGAAAAATATTGTGAAAACTATAATAATGGCTGGAGGTATGGGAAAAAGAATATCATCTATGGTTTCTGATATTCCTAAGCCAATGATAAAAATTGAAGGGAAACCAGTTCTTGAACGTGAAATTATATGTTTACGGGAACAAGGGTTCACAGATTTAATAATAACGGTTTCTCATTTAGCAGAACAGATAATTAATTATTTTGGAGATGGTTCTTCTTTTGGAGTTAATATTGAGTATTATGTAGAGGAGGTACCATTAGGGAATGCTGGGGCCTTATTTAAATTAAAAGACAAGCTTAAAAATGATTTTCTTCTCTTAAATGCTGATTCTATTTTTGATATAGATTTTAATCGTTTTGTAAATTATCATAAAAAAGTGGGGGCACTTGTAACTCTTTTCACGCACCCCAATTCACATCCTTATGATAGTGGAGTCCTGATTTCGGATGAAAAAGGAGCAGTTACGGCTTGGCTTACTAAAGAAGAAATAAGACCAAAATGGTACAGAAACAGAGTAAATGCAGGATTACATGTAATTAATCCGTCCGTTCTGGATTTTGTAGATGTTGATGTGAATAAATTAGGAGTGGAAATCGATGGAAAAAGAGTTAAAATTGATTTAGACAGACAAATATTAAAGCCTCTTTGTGGAATGGGGAAAATGTTTTGCTATGATAGTCCAGAATATGTGAAAGATATGGGAACCCCTGAGCGATATAAAACAGTATGTGAGGATTATCGTGAAGGAATAGTAGAAGCAAAAAATTTAAAGAACAAACAAAAAGCGGTATTTTTAGATCGAGATGGAACATTAAATAAATATGTTGGATTTTTGAGGAATATTGAAGAATTTGAATTGTTGTCAGGAGTAACGGAAGCAATTAAAAAAATCAATGATTCAGGATATCTAGCTATAGTCATTACAAACCAGCCTGTTATTGCGAGAGGAGAAGTTTCTTATGAACAATTACAGGAAATACATAATAAGATGGAAACTCTTCTTGGAGAAAAAGGGGCTTATCTTGATGCAATTTATTATTGCCCGCACCATCCACATAAAGGATATTATGGCGAGGTGCCTGAATTAAAGATAGAGTGTACGTGTAGGAAACCTAAACCTGGAATGCTTTTGAAGGCAGCAAAAGATTTTAATATAGATTTAAGTCAATCGTGGATGGTTGGTGATGGTGAAAATGATATAAGAGCAGGCAAAGAAGCGGGCTGTAAGACGGCATTGATTGGGTACGAAAATTACTCACAAGATGTTTCTGTATCATCGTTATTGGATTTTACAAAATCAATATTTGGGGGATAAATGAGAATGAGGAGATTAGAAACTAGATTAGAAAAGCATATTAATCTTTTGGTTAATAGATATCCTATTCTTAAATCAATAGAACAAGATATAATTGATGCTTATCTTGTAATGGAAGAGTGTTATGAACATGATGGAAAGTTACTTATTGCAGGAAATGGGGGTTCAGCTGCAGACAGTGAACATATTGCGGGAGAATTAATGAAGAGGTTTAAAATACCACGAAAAGTTACCCCTGAGATGGCAGATAAATTAAAAAAGATTGATAGAATTCGAGGCGAGAATTTATCAAATAATCTTGAAAGGGGGCTGATGGCTATACCTCTTGTGGCACATGAGGCTCTTTCTACCGCCTACATAAATGATGTAGATGGACTTGGAGTTTTTGCTCAGCAGTTATTTGGTTTTGGACGTAAAGGCGATGTCTTTTTAGGGATTTCTACATCAGGTAATAGTAAAAATATAATGTATGCAACGGTGGTGGCGAGAGTTCTTGGAATAAAGGTGATTGGATTAACAGGTGCTTTGGGTGGAGAACTAGCAAGTGTAGCAGATGTAGCGGTCAGAGTACCTGAAAAGGAGACATATATGATTCAAGAACTACATCTTCCGGTTTATCATTGTTGGTGTTTGATGTTAGAAGAAAAGTTTTTTGGAAAGCCGGAAAGTGTTAATTAACTAATTGGATCTAATTAAAACAAAGAGTTAAAACTTTAATTGAAATTTGGAAGTTAAATAGTTAGACGATATAAGACATATCCTTAATAATTACACGGTAATAAGAATACTAAGATATATTATTCTAAGAGAGGTAAAAATGAGTTATAAAGAATTAGTATTTCCATCCAATAGTTTGTTTTTGGTTACAGGTGGAGCTGGGTTTATAGGTTCAAATTTATGTGAGGCTATTTTAAATTTGGGGTATAGAGTTCGTTGTCTTGATGATTTATCTACTGGAAAACAAAGCAATGTAGATATGTTTGTGGATAACCCCAATTACACATTTGTAAAGGGGGATATAAAGGACCTTGATACATGTATGGATGCTTGCGAAGGTGTTGATTATGTTTTAAATCAGGCAGCTTGGGGGTCTGTGCCACGATCAATTGAAATGCCACTTTTTTATTGTGCTAATAATATAGTAGGAACTCTAAATATGTTAGAGGCGGCTCGACAAAAAGCTGTTAAAAAATTTGTATATGCATCGAGTTCTTCTGTTTATGGAGACGAACCAGTTCTGCCTAAGAGAGAGGGAAAAGAAGGAAATTTACTATCTCCTTACGCTGTGAGTAAAAGAGCAGATGAAGAATGGGCAAAACAATATACACGTCATTATGGATTGGATACCTATGGACTTAGATACTTTAATGTTTTTGGAAGACGTCAAGATCCAAATGGGGCCTATGCAGCAGTAATACCTAAATTTATAAAACAGCTTATGCGTGGAGAGCGGCCAACTATTAACGGAGACGGTCAACAGAGTAGAGATTTTACATATATAGAAAATGTTATAGAGGCAAATCTTAAAGCTTGTTTGGCGAATAGTGATGCGGCAGGAGAAGCGTATAATATTGCGTATGGTGGACGCGAGTATTTAAATGACATTTATAAAGGATTAACTGATGCATTAGGAGTAGATATAGAACCAATTTATGGTCCGGATAGAGCAGGAGATATTAAACATTCAAATGCGGATATTAGTAAGGCTAAAAAATTATTGGGATATGAACCTGAATGGAGCTTTGAACGTGGAATACAAGAGGCTATTGAATGGTACAAATTAAATCTGTAATTAGAGTTCGTTAGGATAGCGGATAACAGATATGAGGTGCCCAAAATGAGAAAAATGAGTCAGAAAGAATTTGATGAGTTAGTAAAAGATATTCCTTTAGAAGTAAAAATAAAATGTAAACATTCAGAAGTAGTAAGAATAAATGATGATTATTCTGGAGCACATATTGATTATGGGTGTACAGGATGCGGTATGATGCATACAAATAAGGAGTTTTTTTATCAATAAATACTCTGTTAATTTTGATTGTGTAAATGGATGGAAGATAAAAGATTTCCGAATGACGGGAAAAAAACACAAAAAGTTGGAGTGTATTTATACATAATATCTGATTTATTGAAAGAAGGACCTACAAAACTTTTGGTTACCAGAATATAACCGGCACGGTTGATTGTTCTTGATGTGTCAGGATATTGGTGCTCTCGGACTGTGAAATGGATGTGAGCACCAGTTTTAAGCATTAATATGTGTTATTTGAAATGTGTTATTAGAAATATGTATTTGATTTTTTTACGTTACCAACATATAATTTTCAGCGTGAAATATATTATAATTAATGGTTACGGATACAACAGGTGAATTAAGTGATAGACAGTAAGACATATAGCAGGAAAAAGGTTAAAGCAGATTCATCCCGAGAATATATAGATTATATTTGCGGTTTGTATGGAGATAGTTATGATGATCGGGAGGAAGACAGTAAACCACAAGGAAAAGATTGGGTTCCGGGAGAGAGTGCAAATCATAAATCTTTAGAAGGATTTAGGAAGCAGCTAAAGAGCAACTATGATATTGAGCTTTCTACTGCGAAAATCAGGAAGATTCTTATTACCGGTGGACGTTGGAGCACTGAACGCTCCCGGGAAATTCAGAAAAAATATGCTGAATTAAAGAGCATTCCGCTGGTTGCGGAAAGACTTGGGCTGTCTACCGCTCTTGTAGTAATGAATTTGCCGTATGAGAAGGTAGTTTATGACCTTGAAGATAAGAGCGGGAATGCCAGAAGGATTGAAAGATGGAGAAATAAGAGTACTGGAAAAAGTTGCTATAAACGTTTACCATAAAATATGAATTAATATTTTGTAAAAAAGGAGACCAGTTAATATGGAATATAATGCTACTTTGAATGATTGTATACTAAATGTCAAGAAAATGTTGGATGAAGGAAAAGATTGTCTTGAAGTATTAAGCGAGGCGCAAAGGGATACTCTTTCTAAAAACGAAAGAAAAGAGTTAATGCATATTATTCGTGATTTTAGAAACGCCGATAGTTCTGTTTTTGCAGCAGTATTTATATATGTAGTTAATTGCCCAGATGAGGGGATAGACTTTATAAGAAAAAGAGGTATTATTAGTTATTACAACAACTGGTCGTTTATTGATAAATGTCTAGATTATTTGATTGATTCTATGGATTATATAAGCATTTCCATAAATGATAGACAGTATCTTTTAGAAAAGAAGGAAGGGAAATGGTTTTCTAAGGCATATCTAGATATAGATAAACGGGTTTTGAATATGATGAAAAATCATTATGAAAAGCGAATAAGAAAAGTTTTTCAAGGTCAACCTATGGAAACATCTTTGTTTATGGAGCTATTAGCCTTTTTAGATATACATTTTCGAATTGAAAGCGGGTATAGTCAACCTAGTCCGACAATAATAGATAAAAACCAGTTTGAGCAATATAGTAAAGAAGATATTGGTGAAGCGGTGTCTTCTTTGATATATTTATATATGGAGAAAATCGGGATTAATAAAGAAAAGCATATTTGGATAGATGCAGATTACGTTCTTTCACAAGAAATAGAGGATATGGTTTTGCTTATTCTTAAAAGGAATACTCTTATTAAGTGGGAATTGTTACAGGACTATTATGGATACACATTAAAGGAAAAAAATGGGAAATGGAATCTATCGGATGAAAGAGTAAATCTTGAAAAAAGCATTCGAGCTGGATATGTTAAAAATGAACTGCAAGATAATGTATTTTTAAAAGTTGCGGTTGAAAATGAGGGAATTATACCTTCACTTGCGGATTTAGCACGAGAACTTTATAGTGCAAAAGATAATATATTTGAAAGAACAGGAGATATTGGTTTTTTCAGAAGATTTAGGATGAAATTTGTGGAGCCTATAATAAAAGCATTAGGTTCAAATAACAATACAGAACTCCTTTATTATATTGAAGAAATAAAGGATATCGCTCAAAATGCACATAACTATTATGCGGAAGCTAAAGATTTCTTGTATTATAAGATATCGAACAATTGCTTTGTGAGCGACGTAATTTTGATTCGTAGATTTTTTTCTGTATTTACATTTTTGCAGAATATGTTTTTTACTAAGCATGTTTATGAAAAGAATAATAAGAAGGTGATTAGAGAGCATCTTAAGGAGTGGATTCGTTCATCTACGCCAGTGTTTACAAAGGAGAAGCTTATTTCTATATTTAAAGAGTTTGTTAATGACAAAGCGGATGAATTACTTGAGCTGCTTTCTTGGGACGGAATAGGGAAATTGGATTTACAGTATACGCCTATAATTCGAATTGATGATGATCACTATTATATTGTTCCTTATGTTATGGCTTCTTCCAATCTGATTCGTAATATCGTCGTTAACGAGCGTCAGAAAAAAATGAATCAGCAGAATGATTTTTCGGATGGTGATTTATTGGAAAAGAAAACTGAACAGATATTTAAAAATTGTAAATTTGGATTTGAAAGTGTAAAAAATCTCCACTTTACATATAATGGAGAGCCCGGCGAGGTAGATTTAGTTGTATGGAAAGAGGATTATCTCTATATAATGGAGTGCAAACAATCGATTTTACCAGCAGGAGATTTTGAATTGAGACAGACATTTGATTATATAGTAAAGGGTAATAAACAATTAAAATTTAGTCAGTCCGCGTTTTGCGACCCGAAGTTTCGTGATAAGTATTTTGAAGGTTGGGGAATACCAAATAAAGAATGGAAAATGATTCCATGTGTAATTCTTGGTAATAGACTTTTTACGATACAAAATGGTTTTCAGTATCCAGTACGTTATATTGGCGAACTTGATAATATTTTGAATACGGGGGTACTTGATAGTAGTGTGGGAAAATGGCGATATTGGGAAAATGAAGATTTTACTGAGGAAGACTTGTGTAGATTTTTATCTAAAGCTGATCCTTTATCTTTTAGTATTTTTAATGCTATGAAGCCTGTTGATAAGGTATTAACTGTTGGAAAGAAGAGTTTGGTTTATAAAAGTTTTTATTTTGATATAAGTAGCAGTTTTGAGTTAAGAAAAAAATACTTTACTCGAATTATTGAAAAAGCGGATAAAATTTAAGAGTCAAAGAATATAAATTAATGTGGGGGAATTATGGGGATTACATTGACAAATGATGAGAGTGTTTGAGGTCACTAATTGTGACCTCAAACATGGAGGGATAAATTGCAAAGAAGTAACAGGAGTAGGCAATTGTTATAAAGAATGATATAATAGTAAAGATTATGGTCACCTGAAAATAATTTGATTTTCTGATTGATGAGAGATTAATACAAAAGGAAACGCAATGCATGTTTTTAAATATGCTGAGGATTTTTTGTTAGATGAGGTCCATGCTAGTCAATATTTGTATTATGAGAAACATTTGGTTTTTGATTGCGATGCTCCTAAAGAAATACAATCCGTTATTAATCTAATGAAACAGTCTAAAAATGAGTATTATTTGGATTATTCGTGTTTATTATTTGAAACATGGTTAGTAATGCATTTTCAAGATTTAAATCTGGAAGAAGATGTTAAGAAAAGAAAAATAATTAGACTTATGAGAGAGTATTTGAACATTACAAAATATACCTCTAAGGTAAAAGCATCACAAAATAAGTTATTATGGTATGATTCTTATACAGTAAGTTGTAGCGAGCTACAACATTGGTCTGGGCGTAAGCTCTTTGGACCACCGTAGGCGGGAAGAATTTCCTGCCATTTCTTGTAATTGGAGTTGATTAATGAAGGAGCTTAGTGTGCAAAATTCGGATAAACGGTACCCCTGCACCGCATGAGCGGTGCGGGAGTATCGCACCAACGGTGCGCTAACCGTTTTTCCGTTTGTTT
>JAEEGL011453554.1_pt1 | contig 13335 bp, 15 predicted proteins | sample 9134231 | NCBI WGS metagenome assembly JAEEGL01 (sample SAMN16246548, study PRJNA631951) | gut metagenome | biome: gut microbiome; feature: rumen; material: fiber-attached | host: Bos | place: Iran: Karaj | collected 2018-10 | reverse complement strand
CCCTGAAACTTCTTGATTATCATGCTGTCACCATTCCAACTGACTGTAATTCGATATTAGCTTCTATTTCATTATACGACACAACGATAAGATCCTTAAAGTAGTCCTCCGTAAGTCTTTTAAAATACATCCTTACAATGGGCGAGGTAATGATGATCGGGCTCTTGCCAAGATCCTCAAGCTTCTTGATCTCACTTCCCACGGAATCCATGATGGCCCTGGTCTTTTCCGGATCCAGATTAAGATATGCACCGGTTTCGGTCTGCTTTACACTGGACATGATATCCTGCTCAACCTGCGGATCAAGCGTTACGACACTGGTCGTCTCGTTAGGCGGGAAGAACTTTCCGGAAATAGCTCTCTTCAGTGCCTGACGTACATACTCTGTAAGGATATCCGTATCCCTGGTGGTAGTCGCATAATCGGCCAGGGTTTCGAATATCGTAAGAAGGTCCCTTATGGAAATGCCTTCCTTAAGCAGGTTCTGCAATACCTTCTGAACCTCTCCGAGCCCGAGAAGCTTCGGCACAAGTTCTTCCACAAGTGAAGGGTTGCTCTCCTGCAGATTGTTGATGAGATTCTGAACATCCTGTCTCGTAAGGAGTTCGGCTATATGCTCTCTAATAACTTCTGTAAGATGGGTGGCTATGATAGAAGGCGGATCAACAACCGTATATCCCATGGCTTCCGCTCTCTCACGCTGTGCCTCTGTGATCCATGTTGCTGGAAGATGGAATGAAGGCTCGAATGTGGGAATTCCCGGGATCTCTTCTTCTACAAAGCCCGGGTTCATTGCCATATAGTGATCAAAAAGGATCTCTCCTTCCGCTACCTGAATACCTTTTATCTTAATTACATACTGATTGGGATTCAGCTGTATGTTATCCCTTAATCTTATAATCGGAACGACTGTACCCAGTTCCAAAGCAACCTGTCTACGTATCATAACTACGCGGTCAAGCAGGTCCCCACCCTGATTCACATCAGCCAGGGGGATGATACCATATCCGAATTCCAGTTCAATAGGATCAACCTGCAAAAGCGAATTTACATTTTCGGGCTGTCTGATCTCCTCTGCCTGTGCTTCCTCGGCTTCGACCTGGGATTCGATTTTGGCTGTTTCCATCGTTCCGGCCATGGTACGTCCCACTACTATAAATGTCAGGCCCAGAGCCAGGAAGATAATCGTCGGAAGAGGTGTGATGATACCGAACAGGCACAAAATACTTCCAACCAGGTAAAGGGCCTTGGGCAGACCGAACAGCTGCTTTAACAGTACAGCACCAAAGTCCGCATCCTTGGATCCCTTTGTAACAAGGATACCTGTTGAAAGTGATATCAGCAGTGAAGGTATCTGTGAAACCAGACCGTCACCGATGGTAAGGATAACGTATTTCGTCAAAGCGGTGCTGAAATCCATGTTCATTCTAAGAACACCCATGGCTATTCCGCCGATAACGTTAACTGCCGTAATAATAAGGCCGGCCGTGGCATCTCCCTTTACGTACTTAACGGCACCGTCCATGGAACCGAAGAAGGAAGCCTCTTCCTGGATCTTGTCACGTCTTCTTTTGGCTTCGGCATCATCTATTGCACCGGTATTAAGGTCGGCATCAATGGCCATCTGTTTACCGGGCATGGCATCCAGCGTAAATCTCGCGGTAACTTCAGCTACACGCTCGGAACCTTTGTTGATGACCATGAACTGAACTATGATCAGTATGATAAAAACGATGGTTCCTATTATCAGATCTCCTCCACCGACATAATTTCCGAAGGTTGCAACAACCTTGCCGGGATCACCGGTACGAAGGATAAGTTTAGTTGATGATATATTCAGTGAGATCCTGAATATCGTCGTGAACAGCAGGATCGTGGGATAAAAAGAAAGATCCAGAACTTCTACGGAGAACATTGCTACGAAGAGAACGGTAAACGCCACAGCTATGTTGCACGCCAGAAAAACATCCAGCAGTCCGGCAGGGATGTTTACGATCATCATTATAAAGGCGGCTACTACGTATGCAGCTACAGCTACGTCCGCTTTCTTCATGCTCTCCTCCTTTCTTAGCTTAATTTCTCAGAATACGTTTCTCACCGGCATTTGCTCTACGCAAACACGCGTTGCGAAAGGTTTGCTTTAGAGCAAATGCCGTCGAGACACTCAATCATATATTTAATCCGAATCCAGATGATACATGGCCATTCACTATATAGTTTTATGCTCCGATCTTGCCCTGCATCTGGTAAACGAATGCGAGGACGTTTGCGACAGCTTCGTACAGTTCGGGCGGGATGGCCTGATCTATGTCCACGTTTGCATAAAGCATACGCGCCAGAGGCTTGTCTTCCATGATGTAGATATCATTGTCCCGGGCAATGTCCTTGATCTTCTGGGCAAGATAATCGGCTCCTTTGGCTATTACCACAGGAGCATCATCCTCTTCCCTTCGGTATCGTATGGCCACGGCATAATGTGTCGGGTTTGTTATAACAACATCGGCAGTAGGAAGCTGCTGCATCATACGGCGCATAGAGGCTTCCATCATGCGTCGCTTCTGTTTGCTCTTGACCTGAGGGTCACCTTCCTGCTCCTTGAACTCATCCTTGACTTCCTGCTTGGTCATCTTCATGTCTTCATTGAATTTCCACTTCTGATACTTGTAATCCGCAAAAGCGATCACTATATACAACGCAGATACCCTGATTCCCAGATCGGTAACGATATTTCCGATAAGAATAAGGGCCTGATTAACGGACATATCCAGCAGGAAAAATATCTGATTGGCCTGCCCTTTAAGATATGAATAAACCATATATCCGACAAGCGCCAGCTTGATAAGTGATTTAAGCAGTTCCACAAGGGAGTTAAGCGACAGGAATTTCTTAAAACCGCTTATGGGATTCAGTTTGCTGAACTTCGGCTTTAACGGCTGGGTTGTCGGCTTCCATTTAACCTGAACCAGATCGCATACAAATGCGACAATATAGGATATCAGAAGGAACGGAAGGACCATGATTATGATCCTGATCATGGCAAGCCTTACATAGTACAGGATCGCCATCTGAGGAACATTGCCATCATACTGCTGTATAGTCGAGGGGATCATTGAATACAGTCCCCCGAAAAGGTTAAGAAAATGGGTTCCAAGTGTACCCAGATAAATCCTCAGAAGGATAAATGCGGTAAGAAGTCCAGCGCAGGTAGCCACCTCCTTTGATTTGGCAACCTGCCCTTTCTTACGAGCATCACTAAGTTTTTTGGACGTGGGCTGTTCTGTCTTTTCACCGCCCGGTCCGTCTTTTGCAAAGAACTGAAGGTTATATCTTAATGACATTATGACAAAGCCTCAACCATAGTCACTATCATGTGTTTCATCTCATCAAAGACCAGTTCCGCAACACTCGGAAGCAGAGCGGTCGAAATAAAAAGGATCGACAGACCGGTAAGCACCTTGATCTGGATACCGACTGCAAACATATTAAGCTGAGGAGAAACCTTCGCAAGTATTCCAAGCACAGCATTCAGTATTATCATAACAGCGAAGATCGGAAGGATGATCCTGAACCCGATAAGCATATACTCACCCATAAATGAGATTATCCCGCTGATAAGTTTATTATCGTGGAAAATCTGCCCGTTTATCGGGATCAAAGTATATGTTTCAGCAAGAGCCGTAAGCAGATATCTGTGCATCCCTGATATCAGCAGTATCAGCATCAGCATATAGTTATAATAAACACCGGATATCGTAACGTTCTGTCTCGTCGCGGGATCCATCAGACTGACCATCGAGATACCTATCTCCATGTCGGCTACATGACCGGCGAAGTTGACTATCATCGTACAGAGATTTGCTCCGAGTCCGATCAAAAGTCCGGTGAGAACCTCTTTGACTATTATTCCCGTATACTGCAGAAGCGTGGTGTAACCAAGCGGTTCGTGAGGCACAAGCTTATAAAGCAATACCGTCACAAACAAAGACAGCCCGATCCTGACAGGTCTCGGGGTATTGGTCATACTGAAAAAAGGTGCTATATATACAAACGAAGCGACACGCACCAAAACCAGTATGAAAAGTTCTAGATCCCCGTAGGTAAAAGAATAATCAAGCATATTCCTACTTTATGTAAACTGAAAAATCAGACCACAGACTCTCCATCAGTCCGACCATATTGTTCAGCATCCAGTGACCAAGCACCATGAGCGTCAAAAAAATAGCTGTGATCTTGGGGACAAACGTTAACGTCTGTTCCTGAATAGATGTCACAGTCTGAAATATACTGACCATAAGTCCGACACAGAGAGAAACCAGCAACACCGGTGCAGCCGTTTTAATGATCGTAAAAAGTGCTTCCGAAGCTATCAGTTGAATTGTATCAACATTCATTCAAAAACCTCTTTTCTCCGCACGAATTTCTGCGGTTTCAAAGTAAGATCAGTTATCTAGTAAAAAGTCTTGACCAGATTGCCGATGATCAGATTCCAGCCGTCAGCAAGCACAAAGAGCAGTATCTTGAACGGCATGGATATCGTAGTCGGCGGCAGCATCATCATACCCATACTCATAAGGGATGATGCCACGACCATATCTATAACAATGAATGGTATGTATATCAAAAAGCCTATTATGAAGGCCGTTCTTAATTCGCTGACGATAAAACTGGGTATCAGGACTTCTGTCGGAATACCATCCAGTGTCCCGTCCCATTCTGTCCCGCTTATTTCAAGGAACATGCTGACATCCTTGGTCTGTGTCTGTCCGTACATGAACTCACGAAGCGGAGTGAGCGCTGTTTCAAAAAACTCTTCCTGAGTGATGGTCCCGTTATCAAAAGGAACTATGGCCTCCGTATATATCTGTGCGATGGTGGGGCGCATGATGAAATAGGTTAAAAACAAAGCTAACCCAAGCAGCACCTGGTTGGGAGGAGCCGTTTGGGTAGCTAAAGCCGCACGTGTAAAATGGAGAACTATGATCAGCCTCGTGAAGCACGTCAGCATGATCAGCATTATCGGAGCCAGTCCGATAAGTGTCAGCGTAATGAGGATCCTCAGCGTCCCGTTCACGCTTCCGTTATCACCCCTCTGGGTAATGATCAGGCTGTTGGCGATATTCAGTTCTCCGAGTTCATCCTGTGAATCTGAAGTCCCCGGCTCTCTTATTACCGTCGATTCAGTGGTTTCGCCTGTCAGGGCATCCCCTATCCCGCCTAAATTCTGGGCATGTACGGGAATCGAAGGCAATATACACAACATGCCCACCGTTACCAGCAGGCATATTATCGCACATATCTTTTTCATCTAACCTAACTTTGTTCCTTGTCTTCGTCGTTTAGGTTCTTTTTGGTAAGGTTTCTGGCTTTATCCAGTATCGAAGAAAAACTCGCACCCGCATCCGTGGAAGCCCCGGATTCAAGATCAAGAGAGTCTCCGTTCAGTTCGCTGATCATATTTATCTCGTCCTTACCAACGCTGATCAGCAGATATTTATCGCCGGCCTTGATGATCTGGAGAAACTTGTTGTTTGTTATCCTCCTGGTCTCAACAACCTCGATATTCGAGTACTTTGACTGACCCTGTCCTATCTTTGACATCCATCTGACCGTAAAGTACGTTACGGCAATGATGAAAATAAAGATAAAGAGCAGAGTTAGAAACTGCAGAACACTGTTTGTTCCGTCGAATGTGCTAAGAAGCATTAACCGACTACCTTCTTGACTGCCTCTAATACACGATCTGCCTGGAAAGGCTTAACTATAAAGTCCTTAGCACCGGATTGAATTGCCTCGATAACCATAGCCTGCTGACCCATTGCAGAACACATGATGATGAGTGCATTGGGGTCTGCGCCTTTGATCTTTTTAAGAGCTGCGATTCCGTCCATCTCAGGCATTGTAATATCCATAAGGACAAGGTCGGGATGTAACTCGTTGTACTTATCGAATGCTTTTGCACCGTTCTCGGCTTCACCGACAACGTTATATCCGTTCTTGCTGAGGATATCCTTGATCATCATTCGCATAAATGCCGCATCGTCAACAATTAAAATATTCTTTGCCATGTTCAATCTCCTGTTTCTAATTAATTATCTCGGTAACACGAATACCGAAACTTTCTTCAATAACAACTACTTCGCCCTTAGCTACGAACTTACCGTTAACTAACACATCTATAGGCTCTCCGGCGATCTTATCAAGTTCTATGATCGTGCCGGGTGCAAAATCAAGGATCTCCGAAATTGACTTCTTGGTCCTTCCTAGTTCAACCGTAACCTCCAGAGGAACATCCTTGATAATACCAATGTTTTCTGCCCCCGGAACCTGTGAGTAATCCACCGTAAAGTTCTGGAACTGTGCCGGCTGGATATTCATGTTCGGCTGAGGCATCTGCGGGTATCCCATCGGCGGATAGCCCATCTGAGGAGCCATCTGCGGATATCCCATCGGCGGAGCCTGCTGCTGCATCGGCGGCGGTGCCTGCGGCGGAACATAAGGTTCCGGTGAAGGTGCTGCCGCTTCCGGAGCGGGAGCAGGTGCGGGTGCAGGTTCCGGTTCCGGTTCGGGCTCTGCTCCTCCGCCAGAGAATGTTGCAAACAACTCTTTTGCGAAATCTATAGGATACAGCTGAATGATAGTCGAATCAACCAGCTCGTCGATCTGCATCCTGAACGATACCTTGGCGAATGTTCCAGAAAGGAAGGAAGCCACTTCTGAAGGATCTCTTCCCGTAAGGTCAATGAGTGAAGCCTCCGGGGGTGAGATGTCGATCATCTTGCCAAGCATCGTGGACAGTGATGTCGCCGCCGAACCCATCATCTGGTTCATGGCCTCGGAGATAGCGCTTAAGTGCAGTTCTCCAAGTTCCCCGTCGGTGTTGGTGCCGTCGCCGCCCATCATCAGGTCGGTTATGACCTTAACATCGTGTTCCTTGAGGACCATAATGTTGGATCCATCAAGCCCGACCGTATATTTGATTTGAATGAAAACACAGGGTTTCTGGTAATCCTGGATAACCGTATTCCAGTTAGCCAGTTCAACCGAAGGAGTCGTGATATCAACCTTGCGGTTTACGAGTGAATAAAGCGTGGTGGCCGACGATCCCATACTGATGTTGGCTATCTCTCCTACCGCATCGCGTTCCTCCATGCTAAGGAGTGACTCATCGATATCTGTCGAACCGCCGGTGGCTGCATTCGCTGCCGGAGCGCTGTCTCCGGCGGGAGCGTCTCCTCCTGCGTCACCTTCCGGAGCGGCATCTCCGCCTCCGGATACATCCATTCCGGAAAGTAATGCATTTATTTCATCTTGTGATAACATTCCGTCCATGCGTTACTCCCCCTCTCTTCGTACCGCCGTTATCCTGACGGCATATTTATCTTTGCTGGAACCCGGCAAGGCCGTAAATTTTCGAATATTTCCGACAAAGATATCCATTTCGGATTCAACGGCCGAATCAAGTCTGATGACATCCCCGACCTGTAATCCCAAAAATTCATTAACCGAAACTACCGATTTACCCAGTACTGCTCTTACCGGAACATCAACTCTCTTGATAAGAGATTCGATATGCTCATGATAGTCGGAAGAATCTTCCTTCTGCATGGTTGAGAACCAGTACTTGGTATTAAGTTTATCCATTACTTCCTCTAATGTAAAGTAAGGAAGACATATATTCATGAATCCTTCGGTGTCGCCTATCCTGATGTTCATCGTGACTATGGCGATCATGTCTGAAGGAGCAATGACCTGAGCGAACTGTGCATTGGTCTCGATACGTTCCATGATCGGATTGATATCAAGCACGTTTTTCCACGGTTCCTTCATAAGCTGCATGCATATTATCATGAGCTTGGTGATGATGGTCATCTCGATCTCGGAAAAGTCCCTGTTCTTTTCAAGAGGAACACCCGCGCCTCCGAGCATCCTGTCTATCATGGCAAAGCCAAGGTTTGGCGAAAGTTCTACAATAATATTACCATTTAAGGGCTTAAAGTCAATTATTCCGAGTATGACCGGGTTCGACAGTGCGTTCGAAAATTCCGAGAACGTAACCGTTTCCGACGAAGCAACCGTTGTCTGAACCGACTTTCGAAGGTACAGCGGCAAATTCGTGGAGATCAGTCTGCCGTAATGTTCATATATAATTTCAAGTGTACGTAAATGCTCTTTTGAGAACTTCGCGGGACGTTTGAAGTCATAATCCTTGACCTGCTTGTCCGAAGTCTCCTGCATCTCGTTAACATCCAATTCACCGGTTGTTAAGGCTGCCAGCAAATTGTCTATTTCACTTTGGGACAGTACCTCGCCCACGAATTCTCACCTCCTCTTTAAGAGGATTTGTTTTATAAATTACTGATACAGAGCACTGCTGAATTTGACATCAAATATAAAGTCGGAATTGTATGCTCCCTGTATCTTCTTTAATATCTCGTCACAGATCTGTGTCGAATTCTCCTTGGCCTGTTCAACCGTATACTGAGAAACTACTTCGTTGATATATCCCTTTATCAGGTCTTCTTTGTTAACAACATCCGCGCCGTAGGTCTCGTAGTCCTTGTTCGTCTTGTTCATGGACAGTGATACCGAAACCATTGCGAAATGATCCTTTGTATCAGCCGTTCCGTCCGCATTGGTTCCTCTCTTTAACGGAATTGTCATATCTGCTATGGTATATATCTCTATATCTGCCATGCTGACTGTTGTAACCTCTTCTTCGGCAGCCGTACTTCCATCCACGAGTTCAAGATTGATGGCTGTTGCTATGTCCGTGATCAGAGATGCTGTCTTTTTGTTGGTGCTCATCACGCTGAACATCATTATGGCTGTCAATACGATATTGACGATCAGCAGAGCAAGTATGGCGATCGAAACGAAATTCTTTTTCATTTTAAGCCTTCCTTAATATCCGCTCAGGGAATTATATATTTTGATCTCGACACGTCTGTTCATCTGTCTGCCTTCGGGTGTTGAGTTATCCGCGATCGGAATATACTCTCCGCGTCCCGCATGCTTGACAAAGCTCATGTCAAGTGTCGTATTGTTTTCAAGAAAATAGAATACCGACAGCGCTCTTCCTGCACTAAGCTCATCGTTATTTGAGTATTTGCCGTTACCGCGCATCGGAACATTGTCCGTATGTCCTTCGATCTCTATCGTTGATTTGGCGTATCGCTCCAGTATCCTGCCTATCTGTGTGAGCATCGGCAGTGATTCCTGTCTTAATTCAACCGAGCCGGAATCAAAAAGCAGCGCTCCGTTTAAGGTCAGCTGAACATATTGTGCAGTAAACTCTATATCAACTTCCTTTTCGAGATTTGCTTCCTTGAGCGATTCCTCGATAAGTTCTGCCATTTCCTCAGACTCTTCGAGTTTGGCCTCGTCAACCTTTTCAACCGCGGTCTCCAGGTCTTCAGGGATAACATCACCCTCGTTGTCACGGCCCGTAGAGTTGATATAATCATCCAGTTCGTTTAACTGGCTGACACCGTTACTGACCAGTACACCATCACCGATAGCTGTGGCACCGGCATCAAAAATACTGAAGGTCTGATTAAAGCTGGCTGCCAGTAATTCAAATTTCTGTGCATCTATGGTTGACATCGAGAAAAGCAACACGAAGAAACACAAAAGGAGGTTCATCAGATCCGAGAAAGTCGCCATCCATGCGGGCGAGCCTTTCGGGGGATCTTCCTGCCTCTTTTTAGCCATTATCGTCACCTCCCTCATCGGAAGACGTCGCTCTGTCTGCAGGAGCCAGGAATGACTTTAGTTTTTCCTCGATAACTCTGGGGTTCTCACCGGCCTGAATGGAGAGAAGTCCCTCTATCATAATGGTCTTCATGGCCATTTCGTTAGCGTTGTTAAGTTTGAGCTTGCCGGCTACGGGAGCACAGATCCAGTTGGCAAGCAATGATCCGTACAGAGTCGTTATCAACGCGACAGCCATGGCGGGTCCGATGGCTGATGCATCATCCATGTTATAAAGCATGTTAACCAGTCCGACGAGAGTACCGATCATACCCCAGGCAGGGCCCATGGCACCAAGATCGTCCCAGAACTGTATGGTTGATTTGTGTCTGTCCTCTGTTGCATAAAGCTCAGTTTCCATGATGCCTCGAACGAGGTCAGGGTCTGTACCGTCGACGATGAGCAGTATGCCCTTTTTCATAAATGCATCGTCCAGTTCTCCCGCTGCTTCTTCAAGGGACAGAAGTCCTTCCTTACGGGCAACGTTAGAAAGATCGATGATCTTCTGGATCATTGATTTAATATCCAGAGTGGGAGATTTAAAGATCAGAGTGATACTCTTAAGTCCCTTTATATATCCTGAGAGCGAATTCATGACCATGACAGCAAAAAAAGCGCCACCAAATGTGATGATAACCGATGGCACATCAATATATCTGCCAATATTCTGAATACCCGCATTGGATGCTATACCGAAGATAAGCATCCCCAGACACATTATAAATCCAATGAGCGAGGCTAAATCCACTTTAACTTACTCCTGTCACTGCTTATTGGGCAAAGACATCCTTTCTATACGATTTTACAAGATTTTTTATATCTTGTCTACTTTCTTTTACTATTATCTTGCGTCCTGTAGTGAAGGCAACCACAGTATCTGGTGTTTCTTCCACCAGTTCGATCAGATCAGGATTAACAAGTACCTTTTGTCCGGACAATTTAGTCAATTCGATCATTTAGTTTCCCCTTACGCATAAAACCACTTAAGGGAAACGGATCTTTTCCGTTTCCCGAGTGGTACCATATTATTTCCCTAATTTTTTTATCTTAGCTTATATCAGGATTATCTCTTCAGGTTCGTCAGTTCTTCAAGAAGTGTATCTGATACTGTTATTATTCTTGAGTTGGCCTGGAATCCACGCTGTGTGGTGATCATCGTTGTGAACTCTGCCGAGAGGTCTACGTTCGACATTTCAAGAACACCTGTGTTCATGTATCCGCCGCCGGCTGTGATATCAACTCCGATTCCGTCGAAGTCACCTGAGTTCTGAGTTGCTGAGTAAAGGTTATCTCCTGCCTTTTCAAGACCTGAGGCGTTGGGGAATTCAGCTGTTGCTATCTGACCGAGAAGTCTTGACTGACCGTTATCGTATGTAGCATAGATCTTACCATCCTTCTGGATCGATACGCCTGACATCTCGCCAAGCTTACGACCTGCTCCTACGCCGTTCTGTGCCGAACCTCTGGTACATGTAGCTGTTGAAGCTCCGTTGTTATTGAGGTTGGTCATTGTCTGGCAGTCAATGTTAATAGGATCGCTGAAATTAGGAAGCGCAGTAAGATTTAACGTGAATGATTTTCCGCCTGCTCCAACGCTTTCAAGTTCTCCGTTAGCCGTACTGAAAGTAAAAAGCTGAGTCTTTTCAGCATCGGTGAGTGTTATCTTGTCGTCAGCGGCGGTGGCGTTTCCGTAAATCAGATCGCCGTTAGGGTCCTTGATCTTATCAAGAACAAGGTTGAATTTTCCGTCATCAAGTGTTCCGGCTACATCATCGTGAACGCTGAACATCGCTGTATACTTAAATCCGAGATTATCATAGAAATCAAGTGTAACAAGCTTACCGGCTGTATTTGTTATGTTTGTATCGTAGCTGTCAACTATTCCCGACATCTGAGCTTCTGTCGTCTGCTCAGGGGGATAAGTCATGTATTTTGCTGACATGATCTGAAGGGGCTTAACGATATCTTCCTTGATATTACCTGTTGTCTCATCGCAGAGCCATCCCATTACGTTATAACCTGTAGAAGTCATACAGAGGTTACCTGCTCCGTCTACGTAGAAGGAACCGTCTCTGGTAAAGAAGTTTTCTCTTCCGTTTGATACTACGAAGAAGTTTCCTCCGGTGATCATGATATCGAAAGGATCGTTTGTTGTCTGTGAAGCACCCTGCGAGGTGATGGCTGTCTTGATCGCTGAAGTCTTGGCACCAAGACCTATCTGACGTGCATTGACACCGCCGACACCGGTTGTCGGGTTGGCACCTGATGCAGCCTGTGTGGTCTGATACATCAGATCCGAGAATGTCATTGACTGTGACTTGTAAGCAGTCGTGTTAACGTTGGCGATGTTGTTACCTATAACGTCCATCCTGGTCTGGTGTGTCTTTAATCCGGCAACTCCGGAATACAATGATCTCATCATAATTAAGTGACCTCCTTCTTGATAATCCGCCGTTTGTCGATTCCGTCCGTCATTCGGGAATCATTTAGCCTCCCTAAGGTCCGGCTACATTATTACGGCACCGTCTATGTTAGTGTAAATGTTTTCGTTAGCCTCGCTGTTGTCCATCGCCGTTATGACCGTGTTGCTCGGTATGTTAACTATGAATGCGAGTGAATCAACGAGTACCAGTGATTCTTTGATTCCTTTCATAGAAGCTTTGGCAGTTCCTTCGTTAAGCCTCTGCATCTGTTCGGGAGTTAGCTCTATGTTTCTTGTTGAAAGTCTGCTTGATGCATGCTTTGAAAATCTTACTCCCTCACCCAGGGACTTAAGTGACAGGATATCTTTGAATGATAATCCGTCGCTTGTTTTGCTGTCCCTGGCTGATGCTTTATCGTTGTTAAGGTACTGATCCTGAAGCTGTTCTATGGATAAGAATCTTCCGTGGTTAATATCCATAAAGACCTCCTTGTCCCGGTTTAAATGTCACCGTCTGTTGCGTTTACGGTTTCGTCGGCATCCTTGCCTTCCTCATCCTTGGCTTCTTCCTGCGCTGCCTTGGACTTTTCCGAATCTGACTTCATCTCAGCCATCCTCTCAACATATTCTTTTAGCATGTCTGTGTATGAACTGTCGATGAATGACTGCTGATAAGGTGTTAATGCATTGTATCCTGCTCTTAAGGTTTCTATCGTTTCCTCATCCTGGAGAGTGAGCTCTGCAAGCGAAGGAAGCTTGAGCATTGAATTTGCAAAGGCGTTGGCCAGTGCAAATGCATTTGAGTAATTTTCGTCTACAACTGCCGTTACGTCTGATGCTGAATAAAGATCTCCGTTTATTGAAACATAGGCTTTATTGTTTTCATACTTGACGAATTCAACGACACCTTCGACTACTTTGGCTGCTCCGTTTGAATCTTCAGTGGTTACTTCAACTGACTTTCCTACCATTCCTGAAGCTCTTGAAAGCTCTGTGGAAGCCGCCATGTTCTGAATCTGTTCTACCTGAGAGAAGGTAGCATACTGTGTGATATACTGACTGTTATCGGTCGGCTCCATGGGATCCTGGTACTTCATCTGTGCTACGAGGAGCTGCAGGAAAGCATCTTTATCATATCCCTTGGGAACGCTTGTTGTTGCGTT
>JAEEGL011010845.1_pt1 | contig 13335 bp, 7 predicted proteins | sample 9134231 | NCBI WGS metagenome assembly JAEEGL01 (sample SAMN16246548, study PRJNA631951) | gut metagenome | biome: gut microbiome; feature: rumen; material: fiber-attached | host: Bos | place: Iran: Karaj | collected 2018-10 | reverse complement strand
CCCAATCCCCAATCCCCAATCCCCAATCCCCAATCCCCCATCCCCAAACCCCAATAAAAATATAAAAAATTAATATTATTTTATATTAATTTTATTAATTTTTTTAAAAATAACAAAAATCATATAATTATTTTTAATTAATTAAAAATTTTATATTAAATTTTTATTATATTTTTAGATTCTTTTAAATTAAAATATTGATAAATAATTTATTATTTATATATATTTTAAATATATAATTTTAAATATTTAAAATTATTTCATTTATATTAATTTAATTTATAATTTTTTTATTTAAAATGCAAGTAGAATTTAATAACATTCAAGATAATTTAATTTATCATGCAAATATTTTTAATTACGACAAAGCATTTTTATTAGAACTCATTAGTATTAGACTTAAATTAGATTTTATAGATTATCCAAAAGAAGGACAAACTAGAGAAGAAGAAATAGCAAACATTTCAGAATTTTTAAAACTAAAATCAAAAGAACAAATAGAAAAATTAAACACAATTTTAGATGAGGAAAGTGGAATAATATTTGATAATGAAAATGAACCAGTAAAAAAAAACAAAGAAGCAATGAAAACAATTAGAACAATAATTAATTTATCCACAGATTCATATTCAAAAATTGTAAAGCAATCAAATGAAAATACACCTAAAAATTTAAACAATCCACATATAATAAATTTAATATGTTGTTTATTATATTTAGATGGTATTTCAATGGTTAATATAGATTTGATACGTAAAATTAATTTAATCTTTCCTGATTCAGGAAAAGAATTATATGAATTTATTTTTGAACTATTAAATTTTGAAAAATTAGATGATAGAATAAAAGAAATTGCAAGTCATATTTTATGTTTAAGTTTTATGTGTACGGACATTGGTTTAAATGAAGAAAAAGATAAAATGTTATTAGAAAATTGCCAAAAAATTATAATTTGGAATTACAATCGTTTTTCTATTGATAAAACAAGAAAAAGTTGTTTAACTTCGAATTTATGTTTATTATTAACAATAGATGATTTTGCGGAAATTTTTATAAATCAAATTGATAAAGAATATGATTTTATAAGAAATTTATATGATTTTATGCAAGAAGCTGATATTAATATTAATATTATTTATGAAAGTTTATTTTGTTTATGGAATTTATCAAATAATAAAAAATTTTTATATGTTTTTGAAAAAAAAGGAGAAGAACGAGTTCAAAAAATAGCTCAAGTAATAAGAACAAACAAAATCGATAAAGTTGCTAGAATAGGTTTATTAATAATAGAAAATTTATTAGAAAGTCAAAGTTGTTTAGAAACTTTATTTAATATAAAATTTATGAGAACAATAGATATATTATTAACAAATAAATGGAACGATTCAATAATAAAAGAAAAACTAAATGAAATTTATGATTTTTTAGATAAAAATTACAAAATTATGAATAGTTTCGATAAATTTGTAAAAGAATTAGATACAGGAATATTAAAAAATGGAAGTTTACATAGTACTGCGTTTTGGGAGGAAAATTATAAAGAATTTGAAACAAATAATTTTAGTAATATTAGAAAACTTGTAAATATTATTGGAAATAAAGAAGAAAATGATATTACAATTGAACAAAAAAGTATTGCATGTTTTGATTTAGGTGAATTTGCTAGATTGTATCCGGGTGGTGCAAGTATTTTAGAATATTTCAATGCCAAAGATCATTTATTATTATTAATTAAACATAAAAATTTAGAATTAAAAAATCGAGCTTTAGTTTGTTTACAAAAATTAATGATGAAAAGTTTAAAAAAATAATATTTTCATAAATTATAATTTATTTATTTAAACTCAAATATTTATTTAAATAAATATTTTTTTATTAATATATTTTTAATTTAAATAATTATTTATTTAATTTGTTTAATATCTAAAATAAAAATATTCTAAATTTCAATGGCAGATAAATCAGGAAAAAAAGAAAAAGTTTCTGAATTAGATAAAAATTTTCAAAAAACATTGCAAGAAATTGCAAGCAACGAAAAAGATTTTAAAACCGAATTAGAAGGAATGGAAATTAAACATGCTCGTGAAGTTTCAATTGAAGATGGTAAAAATCATTGTTATTTAATTCAAGTATCAACAAAAGATGAAAAAGATTTAAAAAAAGTACAACAAACACTTTCAAAAAAATTAGAAGATCATTTCGGAAAACCAGTTTCAATAATCCCAGAAAAAAAAAGAGTAAATGGAAATCTTTATAGAAAATACAAAGGAACAAAAGTTCCAAGAGACAGAACCTTAACAGCTTTATTTGATAGTTATTTAGAAGATTTACTTTATCCAGCTGTTATTGTTGGTAAAAGAATTAGATATCCAAAAGGAAAAGTTAGAAAATTTAAAGTTCTTATTGACCCAATTGATAAAGAATTATTAAATAATAAAATTCCTAGTATTACTGGATGTTATAAAGCTCTTACTAATAGAGAATTAGAAATTGAATTTCCTGAAAATCATTAAATAAAATATTAATTTATCGTAAATAAAAATAATAAATTACACATATGTTGAATTTATTTAAAATTTTTTTTCTTAAATTTATTTAAATTAATTATTATTAATTTGTATTATAAAATTATTATTTAATTTTATTAATAAAATAATAAATAAATAAAATATTTATTTAAAAAGATATATGGTTAAAAATACTATAAGTGCAGCTGAATATAGAAAAAAGAAAAACAATGAATTAATAGCTGATCTTAAAAAATTAAGAGAAGAATTACAAAAAATTAGATTTAATAAACAATCAGGTACTGCAGTGTCAAAACTTTCTAAAATTAAATCTTTAAGAAAACAAATAGCAAGAGTTTTAACTATAATAAGAGAAAATACAAAAAATGAAGTTATTTCTAAATTATTAACTAAAGAAAAAAAAGAAGTTAAAGATGACAAAGAAGAAACAATTACAACTACAATAAAAAATCTTAAAATGAAACATATTCCATTAGATTTAAGACCAAAAAAAACTAGAGCTATGAGAAGAAGATTAACAAAATTTGAAAATAAATTAGTTACATTAAAACAATTAAAAAGAAAATTAAATTTTCCTAAAAGAAAATTTGCTGTTCCTGTTGCATAAATAATTAATATATTTTAATAATAATTATTTAAGGAATAAAAAACATAATAAACAAATATTATTTTCAAATTTTTTTTAATTAATTTTAAATATAATTAAATTTTAATTTATATTAATTTAATATTATTAAAGATTAAATATTTTTATCTTAAAAATAGATTTAAAAATAAGAAAATCAAATTTATTTTTTAATAATAATTAAAATAAATTTATTCAAAATAAATTTATTATTTATAAAAATAATTTTTTTTATAACATTTTAAAATTTTTTTAATAATAAATAAAAAATAATAATTAATAATAAATGCAACAAGATACTTTAAGTTTAAATAATTCAAGAAATATTAAAAGCAAACTAGATAATCAAAAAACTAACACAGGAACATATCAACGTAATTCAATTCAAACATATGAAACTTTTTCTAAAAGAAATTCAAGAATTCCATACGATAATTTTAGCACAAATATTAAACAATTAATGAAACCAAGACCATCATTACTTTCATTAAATCCCACTCAATCAAAAACAAGACATGATATTTATGGAAATGAAATAAAAAAAGGTAGTAAAAAACATAAAATTAGTTTTATTGATGAAATATCTAATGAAAAATTTGCTGAAATTACAATCGTCGTTACTGAAAATGTGGGTAAAAAAAATAGGAAACAAAAAAATGAAGAAGTTCATTGCGATTGTCAGAGTTGTTTAATATTTTAAATGATGTTTGGTTTTTAAAATGTAACTTATAGGTATTATAAAATAATAAAATAATATAATGTATTATTCTTTTTTTATAGAAATTAAATATAAAAAAGGAAAATTATATTATTATAAATACAAGGAAAAGATATATATATAAATTGAATTTTTATTAAAAAAATATTATATATATTTATACTTTATTATAATATATTTGTTTATAAATATAAATTTATTATAAAACGGATATAACTAAATAGAAATAATAACATTTAAAATGAATCATTTGAAAGATTAAATTAATAATAATAATATATAAGAATATTAAATCATATTATATTTTAAATATAAATATAATATATTTAAGTTATTCTAATTATTCTATTATATTTATTTTATATAATTAATATTATATAATGTAATATATATATAATATATATAAATAATAATTATTATTATTATTTTTTATATAAAATAAATTCATAATAAGTATTATTTTATTTTATTTTATTTAATATTTCATTCAAAAATTAATTTATAAATCAAAAAATATTAAATATACTATTTACCTATTACTAAATAAAAATTTTTTTTTATATTAATTATTTTTTTCTTCTTTTTCTTCAATTTTATTTTTATTACTAAAATCAAAACTATTATCTTTATTATATTTACTTTCTATAAAACCTATATTATTTGGATTTATATCATTTAAATTATCATCATCAATATTATTATTATTATTTATATTATTATTTTCTTTTATTTCTTTATTTTTATTTTTATTAATTTTTATTTGTTTAATATTTAAATCACTATCTTTAATAAGTTTATGACTAAAAAATTTATCTAATCTACTTCTTCTTAAAAAATATTTTTTAATTTCTTTATTATTTTTATTTTTATTCTTATTTAAAATCATTAACTGTGCACTAATTTCTTTCGGAAACAAAAATTTCGAACTTTCAGAAAAATAATCCACAATAAATTGAATACAAACCACAATAAAAATATCAAAATAAAATTTTTCACTTCGTAAAGTATCAATCACAGTTGCACAACTTTTAAACTCAATTAAATAATGACTAATTATCAGAAAAATAATATACAAAGCAAAAGAAAGAAATAAAATGATAGGAAAAAAAATGGTAATATATCTAATATTTAAAAATAAAGTAATAGATATACTAATTAAAATATTGGTATATATTTTAATACTTACATACCATATATTACCATAGTCTCCTTTATCATTAAAAGCACAATGATAATCTACATAAACTACAATATAAAATGCGACTATTCCTGTTAATAATCCTCTTGATAAATAAAAAATAAAATTTTGCAAATTAAATTTAGGCATAACTTCTCTTGATTCTCTATATAAAAAAGGAAATAATTTTTTTGCTTCTTTACTATCTTTTTCTAATATATCAAAATCACTTAGAGCTTGAACTACAAGTGGTAATGATGTAAATAATAAATTATATAATGTTATTAACCAATCATCTATTATTGTTTGACCACTCATAAAACAAAAAAAACCAAAAAAATATTGAGTTGTTGTGAATACAAAATTTTTATAAAAAAAATATAATATTAATTGACCTATTCTATTGTTATCAACTCTTCCATGAAATAATAATAATCGTTTTAAAAATTTAAATTCTCCTATTGAAACATCACTTGCTTGAACTGCTGCATTTCCTTCTTCGCCGTAAATACCTATTCCAATGTGAGATTCTAATAACATTGATACATCATTTCCTCCATCTCCTATTGCTAATGTAATAGAATTTGGAGAAAAATTTTTTACATAGTTTATAACTTTTGATTTTTGGAGAGGTGAAACTCGGCAACAAATAACAGTATTTGCTAAAACAGCTATTTTTAAAAATTGATATGTATATACTTTATTTGCGAAAATTGCGGAAAGAATTGGACTTTCTATTATCATTGAAAATTGAGATAAATCTGAATTGTCTTTAAAATTAAACATACTTTCTTCGAAAAAAATATCTAATTTATTTTTTTTTGAAAAAGATTGTATATTTTTAATTTTTTTATTTAATTTTTTATCACTTTTTTGAAAAGAAGTTTTATTTAAAATATTTTTATTTAATAATAATTTACTATTATTATTATTATTTTCTAAAAAATTTTTACTAATATTAAGATTAAATAAAAATTTATCATCAAATTTTTTATCCGAATTTAATTCTAAATTACTATTATCAAATTCAATAAAAAAATCATCAATATCATAATCAATTTTTCCTTTTTTTTTTTCTTCTTTCATAAACATTTCAAATTCTTTTCGAAATTTATTAATTTCAGGAAAAACATTTGATTGTTTGAATCTTTTTTCATGATTTTCTAATCCAATTATTCTAAAAATCTTTTGATTATCATTAATTAAATTACAACTTAATGCAATATTTTCCGCTGTATCACTTTTATCCCCAGTTAAAACCCAAATTTTAATTCCAGCCATTCTTAATTCTTTAATACAATCAGGAACACCTTCTTGTAATTTATCTTCAACTATTGTTCCTCCTAATAAAATTAATTCATTTTCTATTTTATTATTATTTTTTTCAATTAACTTTTTTTTTCTTTGAATATTTTTTTTATAATTTTTTAAATCATTGTTCCATTTTTCATAATCTTCTTTACTTATTTCTTTATAACCTATCAATAATGTTCGATAACCTTTTTTTGAATATTTATCTATTTTATTTTTAATAAAATTTATTTTTTCAATATTATTATTATTTTTAGATAAACGTTTTAATATTTCACAATCTGCTCCTTTTGTATAAATTTTAATCACATTAGATTCATCTTTTAATATTATTGACATTCGTTTTCGATCACTACTAAAATGAATATAATTTAAAATTTCATGTTTTTTTTCTTCGTCGTTTATTTTTATATTTTTCATTCCATTTTGTGATTTTAATAATGAAAATCCTTGTAAATCTGCAATTCTTACTAATTCAACATCATCGGGGTTAATTCCAGTGTAATAATAATTATTATTAACAAAAGTATTATTATTATTTGTTATTTCTTTTTTTTGATTTGCTATACATTCATTACATAATGACAATGCTTTCCAATATTCATTTATTATTTTAATCATTGAAATAAAATTTTTATGATTTTGAATTGAGTTATTTATTGAATTATTATTATCATCTGAACCATTTTGAATTGAATGATTATTTAAATAAATAAGATTTTCTTTTATTAAATTCCCAAAAAAATTGTTTCCAAATAAAATTTTTTCTTCTTTTAATTCATTTAAATTATAATAATTATTTTGAACATCACTATCATATTGATATATTTTTTTATCTATTATTGCATATTTAAATACCATTTTATTACTTGTTAATGTTCCTGTTTTATCACTGAAAATATAATCAACATTTCCTAATTCTTCTAAAATACTTATTGATTTTGCTTTTGCAAATTTTTGTTTAACAAAACTAAACATATTAATATCCCAATTTATAAAAAAACTCAAAAATAATTTCACAATTTCTAAAGTAACTATTAAAGAAATAGGAATATATGTATTTAATAATAAAAAATAAGTAAAAAAAACTAATACACTTTCAACATTAATACTATATTTTAATGTTATAAATCTATCATAAAAAATTTTATGTTGGTGATAATAAAATTTAAATAAAATAGATGAAGAAGAACATAATAACATTTGAAAAATAAAAATTCCAATTAAAAATTTATTCATTTTTTTTTCAATTTTTGATAATTTTATTCTAGGTAATTTACTATTTAATATTATTTTATTATTACTTCCAGTATACAATGCCATTCCAATGACCCATCCTGAATTTTTTAATATACTTCCTTTTAATAAAATATTATTTATATTAAAAGGAAATTCTACTAAATTTTCATTTATTATTATTTTTAAATATCCATCACATTTATTTAAAATATTATTTGGAAAATCACTTTGGCCATGACCTGAAATATTTAATTCAAAATTTTTATTTAAAATTTCTTTAAATTTTGTTGGATTTTTATCACAAAAAAGACCATATATGTTATTATTAGATTTATTTTTTAAATTTTTTTCACCATCTAATGAACTTGTTTCTACATAACATACACCTTCATTAATATTTGTATCAAAAATTATAATATCACATGGAATTTCATTGTTATCTTTTATTAATAAAATATCACCAACATTAATTTGTGAACTTTGGAATTTTTGAAATTTTTTATTTTTAAATATAAAAACATTCATTTTGTTATTTATATTATCATATTTCATTCTAGCTAAATCTTCAATTAATTCTCTTAACATTGAAACGAATAAAACAAAAATTAAAGGAAAAATTGCTGTTAAAGAAGTCAAAGGAGAAATAATTGGAATTGATTGAATAATTGCCGTTGCTAAAAAATAAACATTAGATAAACGATAAAATTGAATAATTAATGATTTTGGAATGAATGTTATAAAATTGTATTTTGTTGTTGATATTAAATTTGAAATGTGTTTGAATTTTTTTTTATTTAATTCTGGATTGTTTATATAAAAATCATAAATTTGAATTTTTGAGCCAATTGATGATTTAGAAATTATTATTGAATTGTCACTTTTTTGAGAAAAAGAATATGAATTTTTATTATCTAATTTTAAACTACTTTGTTTTTTTATAGGAATTTTTTGACTTAAATTAATATTATTATAATTTGAATTATTTTTAGAAATATTTATTTTATAATCTTTATTTGAAATATTCTTTTTTTTATTATTTATATTATCTATATTATCATTACATTCATAAGTAATATTAAATTCATTTTTAAAACTATTTATAGATTGATTATTATTTACAAGATTATTAATATCATTATTATTAGAAGAAGAATTTATTTTTTCAATTTTATTATTATTATTATTATTATAATTTTCTTCATACATTTAATTATATTTATATTTACAAAATTAAATATGTTATTATAAAATATTATAAAATAAATATTTCTTTTTATAAAAACATAAATTATTTAAAATATTATAACAATCTAAAATAATTATTATTTAATTTTAAATTATTTTTAAATTAAAAATTAAATATATTAAATATTATTTTGTCTTTTAAATATAAATTAATATTTATTTCTCATTCCAATTACTTATAATTTTAAGTACTTTTGTTTTATTATCATATTCAAAATTTTGTTTATTAATATTTTCAATTTTAATTACATCTCCTCCTTTATTATTACTATTAAGTTTTTCTTTAATATTTTTATATTCAAATTTTCTATTTTCTCCATCTTCCCATTTTTCTACTTTATTATTAACAACAAAAATATATTTATATTCAAAATCTTTTTCTTCATTATATTCAATTATAATTCTCCAAATATTCCATTCATTCCATTGCATTCTCTTTGCTTTTTCTTGATTCCAACTTCCTAATTCAGGCATACTTCCTAAAACACCTAATTCTTGACCCATTTGAGTTTGATATTTCATTTCAAATTCTATTTTTTCTATTTTAATTTCTTTGTTTAAATAACTTTGAACAGAAAAATTTTCTAAGCCACCAGAACGTTCTATTTTAAGAGCTTCTTCGTATAATGAATCGTAATATTTTCCTTCGTAATTGTAAATTTTTGTGTTTTTAATCATACTTAAAGGAAGTTTGTATAAATCTGCACTTGTTTCTAGAACAATTTTTGGTTCTTGATTTTCTTGATTTGGATTCTTTTTGTTTGAGGAAAAATCAATTTTTTCTTGCATTTTATTTATTAATTTATTTAATTTTATCTTATTTTAAGTAAATTAAATTTTCTTAATTTAATTAAAAAATAATTTAAAATTTAAATTTTGATGAAATTTTAATTTTATCAAAAAAAAATAATAAAATTTTTGCTTAAAAATAAGTTAAATTAATTATTATAAATATTAATAAATAATTTATATATAAATAAAATATATTATTAATTATTTAATAAAAATTATTTAAAAACATCAAATAAATTTTTTCCTTTTTTATCTAAAATATTTTTAATTTCTTTTTCATCATATTCTAATAATTTAAATATTTTAATAACATAATCTTTTATTTTTCCTATTAATTGTAAATTTTCAACTAATTTTTCAAAATTTAATTTTAATTCTTGTAAATTTTCATATTTATCAAATAAATTATTATCTAAATTAAAAGAACCAAATTTTTTTTCAAAATTTTTAATTTTATTTTCTAATTTATTTTTTTCTTCTTTTGTATTTTTTAATTCATTTTTTAATATTTCAACTTGAGAATTTGTATTTTTTTCTTCTAAAAAAATATCATCTTCATTACTTAAAACTTCATCTAAAAAATTTGAATTTTCATAATTTAATTTTTTTTTAATTTTTTCATATTTTTCTTTCAATTTTTCATTTTCTTTTTTACATTCAAATAATTCATTTAATAAATTATCTTTATTATTATTATTATTATTATTTATTATATAATTATTCACAATTTTATTATTAATTTCTTCAATAAATTTTCCATATTTATTTAATAAATTAATATAATTAACATATTCATTTTCACAATCATTAATTTTTTTAAATATTTCTTCATAATTATTTAATTTAATATTATCTTCATTATTATTATTATTTAAATCAGTTTGAACAATTTGAATTTTTTGTGAATAATTATAATTATTTAAAATATTTTTTGATGCATTATCATTAATTTCAACTAATAAATTTTTAATTTCTTCATCATGAGATAAATATTTATTTTTTAAATCAGCAATAATATTTTTAAGTTCTTTCGATTCTTTTTTATAATCAACACATTGTTGTTTTAATTCGTCATTATTTTTTCTTAAAGTTTTTATTTCTTCATTTAAAATTTGACTTTGATTTTTATCATTTGAATGTAAAATTATGTCATTATTTAATTTATTAATTGTATTTTTTAATTCATTTATTTGATTTTCATAATCTTTTATTTTTTTATCTTTTTCATGTAAAGCACTTTCTTGTTTATTTTGATATAATAAAAAATTATTTTTTTCTTTTTTAATTTCATTTAAAAGATTTTCTTTTTCATTTTCAATATTTAATAATTCTTTATTAACAATATTATTATCATTTAAATTATTATTATTCATTAAATTATTTATTGTTTCTTTTTGTTCAGAAATAGTTTCATTTAAAGCTTTTATTTTTTCATTTAATAATTCAATATTTTCATTTAATGCTTTGTTTTGAATTTTTTCATTTTTAATTTTCTCTTCTTTTAATTCAGAAATTACAATGTCATTTTTTATTTTTTCGTTTTTTAAATTAACATCTTCTTTTAATTTATTAATTTCTAATAATAATTTTTCTATTAATTTATTATTGTTATTATTCAAATCTTCTTTGTCATAAATTAATTTTTTATTATTATTATTATTTCTGGGTGAAATATTTAAACTATTATTCATTGTATTAAAATTTGTATTAAATGAAGAAGCATTATTATTTGATATGCCTAAAATATTTTCTGAAATTCGAATTAATTCTCGTTTTTTTATTTCAAAATATTTTTTTAATTCATGAACATTTTCACTTTTTTTTGAAATTGAATCTTGAAGATTTTTCATTTGTTTAAAAAAATTTAATATTAATGTCGGAAGATTATTTGAAGTAATAATATTAAAACTATTATTATTAATATTATTACTAATATTTAATTGAGACGATGAATTAATATTTTCTCTTAAAGGAGTATTATATTTAGAAGATAAATTAATATTATTATTTATATTAATATTATTATTACCATTTGTTGTATTAATATTTAAATTATTATTATTTGGAGAAGAAATTAAATTATTATTAATGTTACTATTATTATTTTTTTTTGAAGTATATTTTAACATTTTTTCAAAATTATCTCCTGATAAAGTGGATAATGTATTATAATTATTAGTTAAATTATTTATATTATTTGAATTATTACTATTATAATTATTATTATCTGTATGATTTGTTATATTTTTATAATTATTGTTATTTGATGTGGAATAATTTGTATTAGAATATAAATTAGAATTTAATGTTGGTTTTTTTGGTTTATTTTTTATATTTCTTGTGTTAATATTATTATAATTTTTATTAGATGAATTTAAAATGTTGTTTGAAAGATTTGAAGAATTTTTTGATAAACTTCGACTTTTTTTATTTAATAATCCTCTTATAATTGGATTTATTTGATTATTTATAAGACTATTTTGTTTTTTATTAGAATTTGCTATGGAATTATTATTATTTAAATTTGAAGAAGGTGTTTTTAAACCCGCAATAAATTTTAATCGTTTATTTTCTTGAATAATTTGACTATATTTAAATTTTAATTTATTCATTTCATTTGAATTTTCTTTATTATTTAAACTAGAATTTAATGATGAAGGAAATTTATTATTTATGTTGTTTATATTTTTATTATTTCTTGTATAAGAATTATTATTATAATTATCATTTAAAATTTTTTTTTCATAATTTTTTGGTGAATGAGAAACTGTACGAAAGTTATGTAAATATTTTTTTTGATTATTATCATCGTATCTATAATTAATTAATTCATTATTTAATTTTTCATCTCCTTTATTTATTTTTGTTTTATTTAATAAAATTTTGTTTTCTTCAATATGAATATTTTTATTATTCATATTTAAAATTTATTTTTTATTAAAAAATAATAATTTTATTAAAATAAAAAATAAATTTTTAAATTATTAAAAATAATTTGTTAATTTAAATAAAAAAAAATATTTTTTTATCAAATTTTTCTATTTTAATAATAACTAATAATTATAATAAAAATTATTTTTAAGAAAAAAAATTTTTTTAATTAAGAAATTTTAATTTTTATTTTCAAATTTATAAATTATAATTTAATTTAAATGATGTAATTAATTTTCAATAAAATAATAAATAAAATGAAAAATGATATCGAAAAAATCGATTCAGATAATAATAACAAAATAATACCTGAACCTCAAACAGTTCCTGAAACACCATCTCCATTATTTTTAGATAAAAATGGAGGAAACCTAAAAACAATTAATGAATTAATGCCAATTTCAAATAAACCAACAACAATAACATTTTCTAAATCAAATGAAGAAAAACAAAATGAAAATAAACAAAATGTTTGGGGAGCAACATTTTTATTCGCTAATACTAGTTTAGGTTTAACAATTTTTACTTTCGCAATTAGAGCAAAACAATTTGGGTTATTTTGGTTTTTAGTTGCATGTATTTTAGCTTCTATTATAAATATATGGACTTTAATTAGATTAGTTCAAGCAGTTGAAGGTATGAAAGAAAGAGATTATTCAGTTATTGTAAGAAAAATTTTAGGAAAAAAATGGGAAATTGTTTTAAATACATTTTTAATTTTATATGTTCTTTTATTTTTAATGACATATACAACTTTAATTTATAGTTT
>JAEEGL012396501.1_pt1 | contig 13336 bp, 10 predicted proteins | sample 9134231 | NCBI WGS metagenome assembly JAEEGL01 (sample SAMN16246548, study PRJNA631951) | gut metagenome | biome: gut microbiome; feature: rumen; material: fiber-attached | host: Bos | place: Iran: Karaj | collected 2018-10 | reverse complement strand
CCTCGGTATAGCGGCCGAAAGCTTCCATGTTGATGAAATTGCTCCAGCGGCCGGTGCACTGCCCCGCGATCAGACCGCAGCAGGCCGTATCCAACACCAGGCGCGGCGGCAGCTTTTTCCGCCGGCTGTAAATGATGGCCGTGGCCACCCCGCCTATCACGCCGCCGTAAATGGCCAGACCGCCTCCGCGGAGATTGAAGACCTGGAGCAGATTGTCCTTATATTCTTTCCAGGCAAAGATCACATAGTAGATCCGGGCTCCGATGATCCCGAAGATGATCGCATAGACCACGAGTTCCATATAGTGCTCCGGGTTCTGGCCGGTCTTTTTCGCCACATAGCAGGCGATGGTCAGCCCGACAAGCACCGAAACGGCGATCACGCAGCCGTAAAAATAAATATCAAAACCGAACACGGAGAAGCTCTTCTTCATGTCACTGATCTTGAGTCCCAGATTGATAAACCAGATATCCACGGCAGCAGGCAGGGTGATCATAGGTTCCTCCTTAATACTTTCCGCTTAAGACCGCCAGTTTGAAGGCCAGTGTTTCCAGCCCGCTCTGCCGGTAAAACGGACAGTGACAGACAAATCTCAGTCTTTTTCCAAAGGTATCGGCTTCCAGCAGCTCGCGGACAGGCTCCGCCAGCCCCTGCTTTTCCAGCTCCGGGCGGAACTGTTCGGCAAAATAAGCCATCTGCTTCTTATTCTTTTCTCCTTCGCCCGCGAAGGCCCGTTTGCCGGCCTTCAGCAGCTTGCCGAGGCCGCTGCCGCTGGATCCCAGCTCGTTGGATCCGTGCTGGCGGTACCAGGTGCGCGGCTCCGGATCAAAGACGATCTGTCCGAACAGAACAGCCAGATTCGCGATCCAGAGATCGTATACATAGATCCGTGAAACGTCGCGCGGACGCTGCACGATCTCCAGCAGGGCGACATTCAGTACCTGATTATGCCCCGGGCAGATATTCTGGATCAGCGTATTGCGCAGCGTAAACGGCTTTTTCTGCAGGCGGGTCAGTCCGATCGGCTGCAGCGTCTCGTCTGTCATGACGGACGGAGCGCAGTACAGCGCCGGCCCGGAGATTCCCGCCAGTGCCTTTACCGCCGCTGCGATTTTCCCCGGCATCCATTTGTCGTCATGGTCGCAGAGCGCATAATAATCGCAGCCCGAGGCGCCGTCCAGCAGCGTGAAGAAATTCGCATTGTAACCCGCATTTTCGCCCCGGATCAGTTCGATCCGTCCGGGATGCTCCGCAGACAGCTCTTCCACCGCGCGTACGGTTCCGTCGGAAGAGCCGTCGTCACGCACCCGGACAGTCAGGTCAAAATCGCCCTCCTGCGCCAGCACGCTTTCGATCTGCTCCCGGATATAGCGCTCCCCGTTATAAGCCGCCAGCAGTACCAGAACGCGCGGTTTCATGACTGCTCCTTTTCTTCGCGGCCTTCGCTGACGGAAGCGGTAATATTTCCTTCCCGGATCCCGCTGGTACTCTCTTTGACAAACAGAATGCGCAGGGTCCCGACGATCAGAATCAGGTCGGTAAAAATGCCCATCCTGTTGATGTACATCAGATCCATCTGCAGCTTATCGTGCGGGTCGGTATTATAACGCCCGTACACCTGTGCATAACCGGTCAGACCGGCCTTGACCTGAAGTCTGAGATCAAATGCCGGGAACTGTTCGGCATACTGAGCGGCTATTTCCGGCCGTTCCGGGCGCGGTCCGACGATGCTCATGTCACCCTTCAGGATATTGAACAGCTGGGGGATCTCGTCCATGCGCACGGCGCGGATCACGCGGCCAACGGGTGTGATCCGGTCATCGTGTTCAGTCGTCAGGCGCGCCACTCCGTCACCTTCGGCATCCACCTTCATGCTGCGGAATTTCAGAATATTAAAGTGTTTGCCGTCTTTGGTCAGCCGGACCTGCGTATAGAAAACCGGCCCCCGGTCATACAGCTTGATAGCCAGCGCCGTGATCAGCATGAACGGGCTGATCAGAATGATTCCCAGCAGAGACGCCACAATATCGAAAGTACGTTTAATAAACAGAAATTCGGGCTGCGGCATCTTCCGTTCCACATTCATGACGGGAACACTGTAGGACTGAATATGCTTGGCGCCGGAAAGGATCACATCGCCGGCGTCCGGCAGAAAACAGCCCTGGATATTCTTTTCCACACAGAACTGCGCGATCTGATTGCGCAGCTCCGGATCGATGCCCACTGCGAAAACCGCCTCGAACTGCTCCACGGTTTTCATCGGCTCATCTCCCAGCTCCGCCTCGCAGACAAAGGCCTCCAGCCGGAACATCCGGGGATTCTCCCGGATCTCTTCCACGCGAAGCAGGTCATCGTCATGGCGGTAGATCACCAGCGTTTTCCTGGCCGGTATCCATCTGAAATAAACCCAGGTGATAAAATGGCTCCAGAAAATATTGAATGCGATCTGACCTGCCAGCAGGAGCAGATAAGGGACGGGGTTATACAGTCTGGTCCAGGCCAGAGCGGTCAGCGCATACACCGCGGCCGTGGAAAGGAAAACCGAAAGGCTCTGGGAATAAGCCATGTCGCCGGCCGACATATAGCCGACCAGATAAGCATTGTAGGTCCGGTCCAGAAAAAAGACCAGCACGCCGTACAGACCGGCTACATAGATATAGTAACGGGCTTCGCTGCGGCCCAGATCGACGTTACGCATCCAGACCAGGAAAAAGCTCATGATCGTGAGCAGAAAATGCCCGGTATTAAGCAGCTTAATGGTGCTGAGATGTTTATCCTTAGGCATAAGACCGGAAGAATCCTTTCATAACATCACAATAACTAAGGTCCCCTCCCGAAGGAGAAAGCCCTGACGCCGACAGTATAACATATTCTTCAGCCGAGCGAAACAGTTTTTTACAGCTGCCCGAATTTCCGAACAGTTGATACGTATTTACTTTTTGTTTATACAATGGTAAGGTTGAAGCGGGAGGACGGTATGGAAATCATTGCTCACATTTACAACGATTATACCGAAAAATTCGGCGTGCCGCGACAAAGCGGCCTGAACCCGGCTCTGATCTCACGCATCGTTATGGAACCCGCCTACCGGGCGCCGGAAGCGTTCCGGGGCATCACCGAATACTCGCACCTGTGGCTGATCTGGGAGTTTTCCGAGGTTCCTGCCAATACGCCTTTTTCCCCTACGGTCCGGCCGCCGCGTCTGGGCGGCAATACCCGCGTGGGCGTCTTCGCGACCCGTTCGCCCTTCCGTCCCAACCGTCTGGGCCTCTCCTGCGTGGAGCTGATCCGCGTGGAGGAAACCGCGGAAGGACCGGTCCTTTTCGTTTCCGGCGCCGATCTCATGAACGGCACGCCGATCTATGATATCAAGCCCTATCTGCCCTATGCGGACGCGGTGCCGGAGGCCCGTGTCAACGAAGCCCTCTCCCGCGGGACGCTTAAGGTCGTGATCCCGGACGAAATAAAAGCCCGGCTGCCGGAGGATAAAATCGCTCCGCTGACCGGGCTTCTGTCGCTGGACCCGCGGCCGGCCTATCAGAATGATCCGGACCGGATCTACGGGCTCAGCTTCGGGGAATACAATATTCAGTTTTCCGTCTCGGCCGGCACCGTTACCGTCTGCGGTCTCGGGAAGAAATAACCGGATACGTTCATCGTCCGGAACGGGATCTCGGGGAAGTAGCTGCCGCCGCCCGTCCGGGCCGTCCGGGCCGAGCGGGCCGGAAACTGGAGCCGGCCCGTCTGGTGGATGAAAGTCAGCCCGCCGAGATAGTGCTCCTGGATTATGTACTCCGCATTTTCCCATTCAAACACAACCATTTTGTACGGATCTTCCACCGTCAGGGAGACCCATCCGCGAACATTTTCCCCTTTTCGGGGCCAGGAAAACTCCGCAAACCAGCTGGTCTGGGTGGTTCCGGCGGTTCCCATGCCGTTCAGCGGCACCGAAGTATACTGTTCTTTCCGGATCCGGGTGATCGGTGCACTGAAGTTTTCTTCGCCTTTCCGGTACAGGACCGCTCCGTGCGGATCCTCCGCGAGAACGATCCCTGCGTCGAACTGTCTGTCGGGGTCGATCTCCAGTGCTTCCGTCCCGCCGTGCCAGCTGTCCTCCGACAGGCGGAAGAAATAGAACACCTTCCAGATACGCGGCTTTTCCGAAAGTACCACGGCCACCGAGTCGACGGAAAGATCGTTCCAGCTGTGGGAACTCACCATGACACTTTCTGCCGTCCGGCATGCCAGCAGCTCTTCTTCGGGCAGATCCTCCAGCCTTTCCTTCGGAAATCCCATATATGTCAGCTGTTTATGGATCTCCCGCGCCTCTTCGGAGCGAACCTCCTGCTGCTTCTGCCAGTCCATCGGGAAGCGGTTCAGGAAGAGGAAGGGGATGGCGCAGCAGAGAAGGAGCGCTGCCACATAGCACTTCGTCACCCCGCCAGCCGTGACCCGGCCCGTTTTCGGTGCGATCACATAGCCGGCGGGATCCATTTTTTCCGAAAGCTTTCCGACCCGGACCAGACAGAGGACAAACGGGACGATCACAGCGAGGGCCAAAAGCCCGTTTAAGCGGATGAAGCCCGCAAAGAGGATGAGCAGATAGCAGAGGATCAGCCAGGAGACCGCCTGCCAGGAAGAATCCTGACAGGCCTCATGCATCACCTGATCCAGTCCGTTCCGCAGACAGAACAGCTGGGCCAGAAGCAGCAGGCCGGTCAGAATGCCGACGGCCGTATCTCCGCGGCCGCCTAGCCAGTCCGAGACCGAATAAATGCTCACGTCCATAAAGAGCGTGAACAGGAAAACGGCGGTCCGGACAAGCATCAGGATCCAGCCGGTGCGGAAGGCTTTGTTCTGCTCCCGCAGGCGGAACCAGCCTCTGAGCGCCAGCCCGAAACCGAGGGCCGGCAGGATCAGATCCAGAAACAGGAAGCGGAGCGTGAAAAAGCTCAGCGCCGTCCCGATCAGGATCTCGCTTAAGGCCTGCTTCCAGGGATTGACAGCGGAGGAGATGTCATCCGCGACCTGATCGGGTACCGCGTCATGCAGATACGCGTCAAAATCCGCTTCGTTCTGAAGCATCGTTTCTTTCTCAGCGTTCATAGCCCTCTCCTTCCAGCATTTCCTGCAGTTTCTTTCTGACCCGGTACAGTTTTCCTTCCACGCTGCGTTCCGAGCTTCCCAGCTCCGCCGCGATCTGTGCGGTGGACTGTCCGTAATAATATTTTCTGTAAAAGAGCAGCCGTTCCTTTCGGGGCAGCTTCTCCAGGACCTTTAACAGCATCTCCTGTCGGTCGTGCCTGAGGGCTTCCTCTTCCGGCGTCGGGCCGGGCGCCTCGGCTTCTTCCGGCAGTTCCTGGGCCTGGCGTCTCTTCTCCGCCCGCTGACGGTTCAGAGCCGTGTTCCGGACAATGCTCGTCAGCCAGGCGTTCCAGGAGCCCCGCCCCTCATCAAAGCTCCCGATTCCGTTCCAGGCTTTCAATGCCGCATCCTGGAGGCATTCCTCCCGGTCGCGCTCGTCGGGCAGAAGCGGCGTCAGAATATACCGCATCAGCGGCCCGTACTGCTTCAGCAGCATTTCCATGCCGCGCTCTTCACGGTTTCGGATAGCCTGGATCATGGTTCCGGCGTCGTCATGCTACTACCCCACCTATCTTTCATTTCATTATACGCGAAGTCCCGCCGCATCCCACGAAAAAAACATCCGCCGAAGGCAAAAACATCCGATTCCGGCCCCCGTCCGCGTTTTCTTCTTCTTTGCCGCTTTTCCGGCTTGACAGGCCCCTGCCGGAGATGATAGGATAGGCGCAGTGCGGTGTTTGACCGCCCGAATTCATTTGCAGATCTGTGCTGCAGGAAAGGAGGAAAAATGATTGTTTCAACAGAAAATTTGATTCTTCGCCAGCGAGTCGGTGATGAAAAAACTGTCGATATGATGAAAGAGGCCGGTCTGACCGGAATCGATTTTTCCTTCTGCAGCATGGCAGACTGGGAGGAGATGGTCGGTCAGGCAGATTCCTTAAAGACGGCAGAGTCTCTCCGGCGCTATGCGGAAGAACGCGGCATGCGCTTTTCCCAGTCCCACGCACCGTTCCGCTTCCGTTTTGGCAGTGCCATGGACCCGGGCGAATACGAATATTACCGCATTGTACGGTCCATGGAGTTTGCGGCCCGCCTGGGCGCGCCCATGATCGTCATACACTGCATTCTTCCGGCGGACGGGTCGGATTTTATGGAGTATAATCTTCGCTATTATGCTTCGTTCCTGCCATATGCGGAGAAATTCGGCATTCAGATCGGTGTGGAGAACCTGCCGGGACGTACCAGTCCCGAGCTTCCTGTTACCCAGCGGTCCCTAGGCAAACCGGAGACCTTCTGCGAGATCCAGGACAGGTTGAACAGCCCGTATATTGTCGGCTGTCTGGATATCGGCCATGCCAATCTGACCTACGGCAATGTCCCGGAGTTTATCCGCCGGGCCGCCGGGCATATCCAGTATCTGCATGTCCATGACAACGACGGCGTGCGGGATCAGCATCAGATCCCGTCGCTCTCCCGCTACCTGGGCAGGGACAAAGACTGGGCTGTACGCAGCCAGTCTGCCGACCGTCCCAAGCCCAACAAAAACTTTACCGTTCCCTGGGACGGTGTTCTCGCCGCGCTGCGCGAGATCCGTTATCAGGGGCCCTTCAATCTCGAACTGCTCCACTTTATGGACGTCTTTCCGACGGAGCAGATGCCGCTCGTACTGCGTCTGATCGCAGAGACCGGCCATATGATGATGAAGGAAATACAGTAAGCTTCCGCTTGTCACTGTCCGCAGCGCGCCGTCTTAAGGCTGCGCTGTTTTTTTGTAAATCTGAAACATTATGAGTACGAAGAAAAAACGAAACACCAAACAAAATCTGCGGCTCCTCGGCCGCTTCCTGAAAGGAAGCCGGCTGCTCTTTGCCGCCTCTGTTCTGTTCGCCATGGTGACCGCTCTGGCGGATACCGTCAATCCGCAGATCATCCGGATGACGATCGACAACGTGATCGGCGGGGCCGAACCGACCCAGCCGCGCTTCGTGCTGGATCTGGTGGACCGCATCGGCGGCTTTGCCTGGCTGAGGCAGCATCTGTGGATCATGGCAGCTGCAGTCGTTCTGGTCGCCCTCGCCAAGGCGGCCGGCAACTACCTCTTCCGCGTCTGCAATACCAAGGCAGCGGAGACCCTGGTCAAGACCATGCGGGACTCTCTCTTCTCCCATATTGAACACCTGCCCTATGCCTGGCACGGCAAAAACCGGACCGGCGACATCATCCAGCGCTGCACCTCGGACATCGACACGATGAAGAACTTCGTGGCGGAACAGCTGACCATGGTCTTTAGGATCGTGATCCTTTTAGTCTTTTCGGTCGTCTTCATGCTGCGGATGGATCCGCTGCTCACGCTGATCGCCCTGATCCCGATGCCTCTCATTATCGGCTATTCCCTCGGCTTCCACCGGAAGATCGGGAAGGGCTTCGAAGAATGCGACGAAAACGAAGGCGTGCTCTCCGCTATGTGCCAGGAGAACCTGACCGGCGTCCGCGTGGTCCGGGCCTTCGGCCGCGAGCGCTACGAGCGGGACCGTTTTGAAGAGCAGAACGTCAAATACACGAATCTCTGGATCAAACTCTCGTCCGTCATGGCCCGCTACTGGAGCACGGCCGATATCTTAAGCGGCCTTCAGATCCTGCTGGTCATCGTTTTCGGCGCGTCCTACTGCATAAACGGCCGGATGATCGCCGGAGAATATGTGGCTTTCATCTCCTACAATGCCATGCTGGTCTGGCCGATCCGCATGCTCGGCCGCATGATCGCCGAGATGAGCAAGGCCGGCGTCTCCCTGGACCGGATCGCCTACATCATGTCCGCCGAAGAGGAAAAGGCTTCCGAAAAGGCCCTGACGCCGCCGCTTGACCGCGAGATCGAATTCGATCACGTCAGCTTCGCCTATGAGGACAGCCCCGAGATGCTGCATGATATCAGCTTCCGCCTGCCCGCGGGGCACACCCTCGGCATTCTGGGCGGGACCGGCAGCGGCAAATCTACCTTGATGGCCCTGCTGAACAAGCTCTATCTGCTGTCCGAAGGAAAGGGACGGATCACGATCGGCGGCGTGGACGTAAAGGATATCGACACGGACTACCTGCGCCGGAACGTCGGCATGGTCCTGCAGGAGCCCTTCCTCTTCTCCCGTTCTCTGCGGGAAAATATCGCCATTACCCGCCCGGAGCTGACAATGGAGGAGGTACGGGAAGTTTCCCGGGCCGCCTGCCTGGACGATACGGTCATGGAATTCACCAAGGGCTACGACACCTTCGTGGGCGAACGCGGCGTCACGCTCTCGGGCGGCCAGAAGCAGCGGGCCGCGATTGCGCGCACGCTTGCGCAGAACACGCCTGTCATGATCTTTGACGATTCGCTCTCGGCCGTCGATACCGAGACCGACGCGAAGATCCGCCGCTCGCTGGAGGAGCGCTTCGGCAGCGCCACGATCATCCTGATCTCCCACCGCATCACGACCCTGTCCAAGGCAGACCGGATCCTGGTCATGGAGAAAGGGCGGATCATCCAGCAGGGCACGCATGAGGAGCTGATCCGCGAAGAAGGCATTTACCGGCAGATCTACGAGATCCAGTCGGGAGCCGGAAAGGAGGCCGGAGATGAGTAAAAAGAATCCCGAGCACGTTTCTCTGCCGTTCTTCGGCATTCCGAAGCTGATGCCTCATATCCGTGGATACGGAAAAGGTCTCTTCTTCATGACCTTCTTCTGCATCCTGGGCAGTGCCATGGATATTCTGCAGCCGGTCTTCCAGCGCTACGCCTTAAATCATTTCGTCGGAGGCGGCACGCTGGACACCCTGCCCTGGTTCCTGCTGATCTACGTCGGCACCCTCGTGCTGACCGCCGTCGTCAACTATGTGGCGACCTATCTGGCCATGAAGATCGAGGTCTGCGTGGACCGGGATCTGAGGCGTAAGGCCTTCAACCACCTGCAGACGCTGTCCTTCTCCTATTACAACCAGAACAGCGTCGGATATATCCATTCGCGCGTCATGAGCGACACCTCCCGTATTGGTACGCTTTTCTCCTGGACCATCATGGACGGTTCCTGGCAGTTAAGCTATCTGGTCGGCGCGATCGTCGTCATGCTGATCGTCAACCCGAAGCTGGCCCTCCTGGTCATGCTGGTGCTGCCGGTCATCATCCTTTTGTTCAGCCTGTTCCAGACCCGTCTGATCCAGGTGAACCGGCAGATCCGCGAGATCAACTCCAGAATCACCGGCAACTTCAACGAAGGCATCACCGGGGCCCGGACCATCAAGACCCTGGCCGTCGAAAAGCTGATCGAAAAGAACTTCACGGATGAGACCGCAGGCATGCTCCGCACTACCGTGAAAGCCGCCCGCTACCGCGGCCTGTTCGCCTCTACGATGAACCTGGCCTCCTCGATGGCACTTGCGATCGTGCTCTGGAAAGGCGGGATCCTGGCGGCGGAAGACGTCGGCACCTTCTCCCTGTTCATGAGCTATGCGCAGGGCATGATGGAGCCGGTCCGCTGGGTCATCGATGCGATCTCGGATCTGATCACCACGCAGGTCAATATCGAGCGTCTGACCCGTCTGTTGGAGACGAAATCCGACGTCACGGACACGGAAGAAGTCATCGCAAAATATGGGAATTCCTTTGATCCGAAGAAGGAGAACTGGGAAGAGATTCGGGGCGATATCGAGTTTAAGGACGTCTCCTTCCACTACCCCGACGGGGAAGAAATGGTGCTCGAGCACTTTGACCTGAAGATCCCGTTCGGCAGCAGCATCGCGATCGTGGGTGAGACCGGCGCCGGCAAATCCACGCTCGTGAACCTGATCTGCCGCTTCTACGAGCCGACCGAAGGGCAGGTCCTGATCGACGGGCGGGATGCCAGAGAACGCAGCCAGCTCTGGCTCCACAGCGCGCTCGGCTACGTGCTGCAGACGCCGCATCTGTTCTCGGGCTCGGTCCGCGACAACCTGCTCTACGGCAATCCGAACGCTTCCGAGACCGATATAGAACGGGCCCTGAAGCTCGTCTCGGCAGACGATGTCGTCGCCAAGCTGGAAAAGGGGCTGGATACCGACGTCGGCGAGGATGGCTCGCTCCTCTCCACCGGAGAAAAGCAGCTGATCAGCTTCGCCCGTGCGATTCTCGCGGATCCCCGGATCCTGGTCCTGGACGAGGCGACCTCCTCCGTGGATACGATCACCGAGCAGAAGATCCAGAACGCGATCGATACGATCATTCAGGGACGGACCTCGGTCATGATCGCCCACCGGCTCTCCACGGTCCGAAACGCGGACTGCATCCTGGTCGTAAAGGGCGGGAAGATCGTCGAGCAGGGCCGCCACGAGGAGCTGCTGGCGCTGAACGGATACTACAAGGAGCTGTACACCCGCCAGTACGAAGACGAAGCGACAGCGAATATTCTGGGATAAAAAAAGAGCCGCCCTGAGCGGCCGGAAAAGCAAGGGCCTCTGCACCGGAAACGGTTCAGAGGTCCGCGTCATTTTTGCCCTTATATTTTCGGGCCACGTTTTCTTTTAAGGTCAGAAATGTGCCCCGCTGGACAATGTCCGAACCGAAACGGCGCCGCAGCTGATCCACGGTCCGGTCCATCTTCTCGTCCTTTTCCCGGGTCTTCTGACGTTCCTGCCCGAACAGTGAGAGCTGCTCTCCTTCCCCTTCCCGGGTCAGATTGGTCAGGGCGATCCCCATGAGCCGCAGCGGGCGCCGATCCTTCCAGAGCTCATCCAGCAGCTTTCCGGCCGTTTCATAGACGGCCCGGCCCGTATCGACCGCTTCCGGAAGCGTACAGCCGTGGGAGCGGTTTTTAAAATCCGAATAACGGATGTGGACCGTGACGGTCTGTGCTTTGGCCTTTTCCCAGCGCAGATGCGCCGTCACGCTGTCGGCCAGGCTCAGCAGGATCGCCATCGCCCTCTCCCGGTCGGTCACGTCCTCTTCCAGAGTCACCTCGTTGCTGACGCCCTTGGCGGCTTCCGGCTCGGCCCGCACCGGGGACTCGTCGATTCCGTTCGCGGAGCGGCGCGCCTGTTCGGCGGTCCGAACGCCCAGCAGCTTCTGCAGGCGCTCCGGCTCCGCCTGCGCCAGATCGCCTATCGTCGGGATCCCGGCCTGCGTCAGACGCTGCGCAGTAGCCTTGCCCACAAACAGCAGGTCACCGACCGGCAGCGGCCAGAGCTTCTCCGGGATCTCCTCCGGAAACAGCGTGTGGACCTTGTCCGGTTTTTCGAAATCGCTGGCCATTTTGGCGCAGAGCTTGTTCCGTCCGATCCCTACGTTGACCGTAAAGCCGAGCTCGTCGCGAATCCGGTCTTTGATCTCATGCGCGAGCGCGATCGGATCCGGGTAGATCAGGCCGGTGCCGCTCATATCCAGAAAGCACTCGTCGATGGAGAACTCTTCCACTACCGGAGCATATTCCCGGCAGATATCCTTAAAAGCCTTCGAACAGGCTGCATACAGGCGGAAATCCGCCTTCAGGATCAGAAGGTCCGGGCATTTGCGTAGGGCAAGCGAAACCGGCTCGCCGGTCACGATCCCGAACTTCTTGGCCGGGATGGATTTGGCCAGGATCACGCCGCGCCGCGACGTGGGATCGCCGCTCACGCAGGCCGGGACCAGGCGGACATCCGCCTCCCCGCGTTTGACCCGCCGGGCCGCTTCCCAGGACAAATAAGCACTGTTCACATCGACATGAAAGATCAGCCGGTCCATCATCAGTCAAAGTCTCTTTACCGCCGGGATCAGCTCCGCCAGATAGTCCGCCATCGCGTCCAGCATGGCCTCTCCCCACTCCTTCGTGGCCTCGGGCGGGGCATCCGGTCCCACCCAGCCGTTTGAACTGTAGCGCGTCACCGGGCGGGCTGCCTGAATCGTCGCGCCTTGAAAACGCAGCGCATGGAAGCCGGGGACCGTAAATTCATCCCCGTAGTCACTGTGCAGCTCCTGTCCGTCGGAAAGGTGCTCCGTATCCACCAGATCCGGATCGACGGCCAGGATCCCGGCTGTCTCTTCCGCTCCGCCGTGCCCGCCGGCCCAGGCCGGGTTCAGCTCGCCGGCCATCTTCCACCAGTTGAGGCAGAGGCAGCGGGCGCCTTTTTTATGCAGGCCCAGGCTCACGCGGTCGATCGCGGCCGTGTTGCCCCCGTGCCCGTTCAGAATGATGAACTTGCGGAAGCCGTCCTCATAGTATGAATCTGTGATCCGCTCCAGCAGCTTCACGAGCAGCTCCGTTCCCAGCGAGACGGTTCCCGCGAAGCCTTCAAAATAGTCCGTGGAGCCGTAGGGCAGGGTCGGCGCGATCAGGATCTCGCCGGGATCGATCCGTATCTCCAGCCGCCGCAGGATCTCGTCCGGGATCAGGTAGTCCGTTCCCAGCGGCATGTGCCTGCCGTGATTCTCCACGCTGCCGATCGCAAACAGGATCGTGTCATTCGTTTTCAGATATTCCGCCACCTTGAGCGGGGAAATGTTCGCCAGCCGCATAGAGGCCTCCTTATTCAGAAAATCTTGCCGTCAATCGAAAATCTTTTCGATTCTATTATACCGGGTCCGAAGGAAGATGTCACGAGGTTTCTTGCCGCAGTTTCTCCGCCGAATCAAAAACTGCCGGAAAAGCCTTGACTTTTTCGGCAGACGGAAGTAAAAGCTTTCTTCGAAGGAAGCCTGACACTTTCTTCCAAATCAATCCCGAGAGAAACTATGGAATATACTTATCAAAATGCACAGCGGCTCGGCGAGCACTGCTATAAAGAAAAAACGTCGCGGAAAGAAGATCCGTACATTCCGGTACTGGACGATCTGACCGGCGGCAGGAGCAGCCTGTCCGAGGAGCCTCTCGGTCTGCAGGAGATCCCGCTCGAGCTCATCGTCGGGACCGCTTCGGGCGGCCGGCGGCAGGCCTTCGCGGCCAACTTCATGCCGCTCATGGACGAACTGACCGAGTTCGCATCGAAATACAAGAATCTTATCACGGCGCATGAGACCGAATGGATCCGGGATCCCGTCAAGTTCTATGAATATCTGCACCGGTATTACGTTGCAGAAGGCAACAAACGGGTCAGCGTTCTCAAGCTTTTCGGCGCCGTCTCGGTACCGGGCGAAGTGACGCGCATCCTTCCGGCCCGCTCGGAGGATCCCGCCGTCAGAGCCTATTACGAATATCTCGCCTTCTGGCGGATCGCCCCCGTCAACTATCTTATCTTCTCCAAACCGGGGGACTATGCGCACTTTCTGAAGCTG
>JAEEGL010465752.1_pt1 | contig 13336 bp, 9 predicted proteins | sample 9134231 | NCBI WGS metagenome assembly JAEEGL01 (sample SAMN16246548, study PRJNA631951) | gut metagenome | biome: gut microbiome; feature: rumen; material: fiber-attached | host: Bos | place: Iran: Karaj | collected 2018-10 | reverse complement strand
CTCCCACAAAAAGCGAAAGCTGATTAACCAAAAAATCCATAGAACGCAGGTCTAATTCCACATCTGAAATCTTTATTCCATGGGTAACAACATAGTCTCTTACAGAATCTCTAAACAGGAAAAAGCTGATTATAATCGAAGATACCGCTACTAAAGTCGCACCTGTTCCAAAGATGAGCATTATCTTTGTTCTAAGGGAATATCTCCTGGTTTTATTCTCAATTAGCAATTTTATCGTATCTTTAGTAAGAGGTTCCTGCTTCCAAGCATGAACCCTAAACTGCTTTCTAAAATTTTCCGGAACAAATTTTAAAACCAGTAATACAATTAAAACAGAAAAACTCTTATCCAAAATATCTATCAGAGTATCGCTAATTATTTGTGCACAAACTGGCGAGAGTGCCGAAGTACTTATAAAGTAAGTTAAAAGATTTTCTGATTGGGCGGTACCTCCCACTCCATACAACGCAAGAGTGATGATTGCACCAAATGTACCTCCTAAAAATGAGTATGTAATTACGGCTAAAATAATTGTGGAAAGCCTATTAAACCGGCCTCTTTCAAAGGCCCAGGCAGAATAAATAGCGATGAATGCATTGAGCATTCCATAAGACATAGATTTTGTATCAGTAAGCAATCCATTAATAAAGGAACTTAATAGCCCCACAGTGATTCCCGGCACGTATCCTCCAAAGATAGCCGCAATCATAGTACCAATGCAGTCTAAATACATCGGCAATTGAAGCTGATTAACAAAATCTGCACCTGCGAAGTTAATTCCAGTAGAACCGAAGATGAGGAGCAAAAGCATTAATAGCTTTTTCCATATAGGTCTGGTTTTATAACCTCTGATTAGGTTCATAAGTCATCCCCCGACTAAAACTCCCTAAGTGTAAGTATAGCACAACAGGCCCAAACAGAAAATCTGTTTGAGCCTGTAAATAGTGAACAATGTCTTAATTTTAAATGTCTAAATTATGAAATAGCACGAAATTATTTAGCTGCACGAGCAAGTGCTTCTTCATAGTCTCTTGTTCCAACGAATACTTCGTTAGAATATGGGTTACCACCGATTCTAATAGCATTTCTAATGATAACAGCGATACAGATAACGTTAGCTGCAAGTGAAGCCATAGCTACGAAGCCCTGAGCTGTAGGATCTGCAACGATACCCATAGCCGAAATAGTATCGCCAGCTAATGCTGTCTTACCCTGTCCCTGCTGGTAGATTGCAATAGCCTGCTCGTAAAGGTCCATAGTTGTGATACCTGCTTCTGTAGCACCACCATATACACGTGGAAGTACAGCTGCAAATGTACCCTTCAACTGGAAGAGAGGTACCACCTGAGCCCACATACACCAGATTGCTAGTGTATTAGCACGGTTCTGAATCCATGCACCCTTGTTCCAAAGAGCATTAGCAAATGTAGGAGCAAGAAGAAGTGCAACACCACAGTACCATGTATGTGTAGGAAGATTCAAATATGTATACTCAAAATTCCAAACATCGTATGCGATAATGAACCAAATTGTCATATCTGGCCAAAGCATATCAGACTTGTTCTTGTCATTTGATGTGTAAAGGTGAACACATCCTGTCATACAGAAGATATTGATCATACCAGCGATAGCGTTAACTACGTTCCACCATCCACCGTAGATGAATACACCTTCGTTTGATGCCCACCAAGCACCTGAAAGGTCACCAGAAATAGCATAAGCTGCAAGAGCTGACTCCATATCAGAAACGTTAGCAATCATGATGTTTGCTGCAACGATGAACCATGGCCACCAAGCAAACCATTTCTCCTTGCCAAGTCCCCACTTGTACTTAATCATCATGAAGCCGACACATCCGATATCAGCTGCATAAAGCTTAAAGTAGTGGAACCAACCATCCATATAAGCAACAGTTGGATTAGCAGCACCGCCAAACATTCCTACATGAGCAAGGATGAAGTAAACAGTAAGAATAGCTGGAATGATAACGAAAATAATCATACCGCCAGTCTTTGTACGACGACCGAGCTCGTTCATGAGAATCAATCCGGCAAATACTAAGCACCAACCAAGAATCTGCCATAAATTAGTGATTTGGAAAAACATATTCCATCCTCCTTAAAAATTGTTTATCGAAAAACTACAATTATTAATTTCAGTTTCTATTATACACGCATGTGTAAAAAATTACAATATTTCAATTGTGGAATTTTTAAGATATTTTTTATAATTTGTCTTTTCATCAACCCCTAATTTTGAGAACCTGTGGCAAACATTCAAAGGTAATTTCGTCAAAGAATCCCACATGTTCGCCGTCTGCATGGACACACATAGACGATTCCATTTTTATGTGCATTTTATCAAAATTTAATAAATCAAATCCCTCCTTCCCTTCATGCTTTCCAGCCAAAAGAACCGGTAATAAGCTAAGACATTTCAATCTGCTAACATCGTGAGCATAAAATACTGTCAAAAATCCACTATCTGGCATTGCTTTAGGAGCCATTGGGACGCCTCCCCCTTCTGCACTACAATTCATTGCAGCAGCAAAAATTGTTCCTGTCACATTCATCTCATTTTTGTTTTCCTTGAACCAAGTGGTTATGTGGGCATCCGAAAAAGGCATTGTAAATATATCCCCCACCGTTAGCAGACCATAGGTTGCTGAACCAAGACCAAATCTATTTAAAAACTTCTTCAGCCTGCTGTTAAGAGCCTGAAGACAAACATAGGCATCCACACCAATTCCTGCGCTTACTCCAAAGAGACGCTCTCCTCCGTCATAGATAACCTTACCAATGTCATAAACTTTGTAATCATCAGAAGCCAAAGCACTTTTTAAAATATCAAGTGCTGTCCCCTTAAGACCAATTCCATTTACGAAATCATTTGCAGAGCCGGAAGGCAAAGGGGTGTATAAAGTATTTTCAAAATCCTGTATACCATTCAAAGCTTCATTTAAGGTTCCATCTCCCCCCATAACAAAAAGGGTAACACTCACTCCTCTGGAAGTCGCCTCCCTTGCAAATGTGGTTGCATCACCTGTCCCTCCAGTGAAATGCACTTCATATTCCACATTATGCTCCGTAAGATAATCCTCTATCTCCTCCCAGGTTTCAGCAGCCTTTCCCGTTCTGGATGCTTTATTTACAATAAACACATTTTTCATAATAAAAATCCCTTTTCCTTAATATATTAAAATGATAGCATAAGAGGTATCCTAATTAAAGAAAGGGGCTTTTCGATAAAGTCAGTTAATACAATGTCAAATCTATTAAATGAAGAATTCAAGAAAAAAGCAGCCCACAAAATAGACCACAATAGCCAACGAGCATTATCGGTGATTTCCTGGACCATTGCATCAATACTTGTAGGACTAAGCGTTGGCTCTTTTGCATCTGCTTTTGGTCTTGCCATGCGCTACGTTATTAAAACCAGAGAAACCCATCCCTGGCTCATTTTTCTATTACCTGTAGGTGCAATTCTGATTACCTTCATTTACAAGCATGTTTTAAAAGAAAAAGACAGCGGTACCAACACTGTAATAGCCGCAATCCAATCGGATGAACACCTTCCCTTCAAACTTGCCCCACTGATTTTTGTAGCTACTCTAATCACTCATCTGGTGGGAGGTTCAGCCGGTCGTGAGGGTGCTGCTCTGCAGATGGGTGGAGCCATCGGAAATGGAATTGGAAGAGCCTTCCGTCTTAATTCCACAGACAAAAAGACAATGATTATGTGCGGTATGAGTGCGGCCTTCTCTGCTCTCTTTGGAACTCCTATGGCCGCTGCTATCTTTTCGATGGAAGTTATATCTGTTGGCATCATGCACTATGCAGCTTTAGTTCCATGCGTAATATCATCACTTGTTGCAAGAGCCATTGCCTCACACATGGGACTTGGAACTGAACAATACATCATCGGAACCATTCCATCCTTTGGAGTTAAATCCTCTGTACAGATTAGTATTTTTGCAATCCTTTGCGGTCTGGTATCAATTGTATTTTGCGTTGTACTTCACAAGTACGAGGAGATTCTTTCTGAGAAAGTCACCAATCCATATATTAAAGCGATAGTTGGTGGTACTTCAGTTTTAGTTCTCACTCTGCTTGTAGGCTCACAAACTTACAATAGCACCGGTTCAGCTATAATTGAATCCTGCTTTACAGGAGCCAACATTGGATTACAGGCATTTCTCCTTAAAATAATATTCACCACCCTTACTTTATCCTGTGGATACAAAGGTGGTGAAATCGTTCCTACTTTATTTATTGGTGCAACCTTCGGAGCGGCAATGGGACCTATCCTTGGGCTTCCTGCACCACTTTTAGCTGCTGTAGGCATGGGGGCTCTTTTCTGTGGAGTAACAAACTGCCCAATCTCCAGCCTACTCATCTGCTTCGAATTGTTCGGCTACGAGCCTATGCCATACTTCCTGCTCGCGGTAGCCTTCTCTTACTGGGTATCAGGATATACTGGACTCTACAAGTCCCAGAAAATAGTATACTCTAAATATCGTAGCAACTACATTGATAAGAGAGTACAATAATAGACCAGCAATTTAGTCTTACATGCTCCCGCAGGCCACCTTCCATACTCGGGCAAGGGACCCCCCCTAAAGGGTCACCCTCCTTCCCCGGCATGGAGCCTTCCTGCTCGCGCTTGCCTAGATTATCTATGCTGGTCTTACTTTTACACTTTTTCCGAGAAATAGAGACGCGCTCCGTAGTCCGGGAAGTAGCGGACACGTTCGTCGTAGCCTGTTCCTACGAAGGACTGGGCGAGTTTGACTCCAGAGTTGTTGAGGGTCGCTCCGGATGCAACGAAATCCTCGGATTCTCCTGGCATCTTTACAAACTTTGCAATTACATTATGAAGTAATCCATCCTGCTTTACATGCACCGGAGCCACTGTATTAACTAGGTCTCCAAAGCCCTTAAGATTGTACTCAAGCTTGCGTCCAAAGAAATGATACTTAGTCTCTGGCTCAAGTCCAGTCTGGTCTATTCTTAAATACTGCTCTCCAGCCATTATCCTTCGCTGCATTACCATAGTTACAGCAGTATTCTTATCTTTATCTACGATACTCCATTCATAAATATTTCCATCTTTCAGACGATAAAAATCACCAAATTGAAGTGTGCTTCTGTACTGCTTGTATAGCTCAATTTGAGCCTTTACTGAAGCAATATCCTCTGCCTTGGAATCGTTTAGATTCAACTCATACCCAAGCACTCCAAAGCTTGCCACTGCAAAGCGACTTTCAATAGGAGTAACACGAAGAGTCTGATGATTCGGACAAGCCGAAACGTGTGCAGTGTAGGTACTCTGTGGATAGCCATAGGAATATCCATTTTGAATGGCAAGTCTGCTGACAGCATCCGTGTTATCACTGGCCCAAATCTGTGGATAATAGCAAAGCGCACCTAAATCAAATCGATTACCACCTGAGGCACATCCCTCAATAAGTAATTCTGGGAACCGATCTGTAAGTGTCTTAAGCATGCGATAAAAACCTAACACATATCTGTGGCTAACTTCCTGCTGCTTGTCAGCTGGCAGGTACTTTGAATAGTAGTCTGTAAAGTTACGATTCATATCCCACTTGATATATGAAAGTCCAGGAGTTGAAAATACCTCGCTCATCCTTTCAATCATGTAATCCACAACCTCTGGATTACATAAGTCAAGAAGACGCTGGTTTCGTCCCTCTGTGTGTTCCATTCCAGGGATATCAATAGCCCAATCAGGATGCTTACGGTAAAGCTCACTATCCACATTTACCATCTCAGGCTCTACCCAAAGACCAAACATGAGACCTAAATCATTTATCTTTTTCGCAAGTCCGGCAAGACCACCTGGCAATTTCTTCTTATTAACAATATCCCAGTCTCCAAGAGCACGCTTATCATCGTTTCTCTCACCAAACCAGCCATCGTCCATAACAAAAAGTTCAACACCAGTGTCCTTGGCAGCCTTCGCCAGCTTCAAGAGAGTCTTTTCATTAAAGTCAAAATACGCTGCCTCCCAGCTGTTAATAAGTATTGGACGCTCCTTTTTCTTCCATACACCCCTGGTAATATGTTCGCGCACAAAATCGTGCATATTAAGACTCATCTGCCTGAATCCAGCTTGGGAATATGTGATTACAGCCTCAGGTGACTGAAATTCTTCTCCAGCCTCAAGAGTCCATATAAAATTCTGAGGATTAATTCCATAAGCAACCCTGGTCTTTCCCCATGGAGAAACCTCTGTAGCTGAGTAATGATTACCGGAATAAACCAGGTTAAAGCCCCACACCTCTCCCTCAGTTTCGGTAGAACCCTCCTCCGAAATCATAAACAAAGGGTTGCAACGGTTAGAGCTTGTGCCTGTAAACGAAGAATTCACCAGCTTACCAGCAGGAAGAATTACATCGGATTTATTCATCTCTCTAGTCCATGAACCATGAAAGGAGGTAATCTTCATACCTGACTTATCATAATCCAAAACCATAGAAAGCATTCTAGTAAGTTTTACTGTTTCATCAGAACTATTTATAAACTTTGCAGAACGAGCAATTACATCGCAATCCTCAAAAACTGAATAATAAAGAATTAGCGTGAATCCATGATTTTTATCCTTCAAATTAATCGCCAGAGTTTGAACCTTTTCCTTTTCATCGTAGGAGCTTGGCAGTCCCTCAAGCTCAGGCTTTCCGTCAACAATCAAAAAGCTATCGTAAACAAAATCAAGGGTGCTGCTACCATCGGCACAGACCACCTCCACCATAGGCTCTCTGTAATCGCCCTTTCCTATCGTAGAGTATTCAAGCCTGACATCCTCCAATGAAAGTTCAGGATGTTCATTATTGTAACAGCAGGTATTACCTGGTGCAAAAGCTCGTTTTTCAGCCAATAAATCCACATTATCAGTATCAATATGATTTCCATAATGTAAATGCTCAAGCTGTCCCGTGTCCATCACACTAAAGGCATAGGTTGTATTTTTCGTGTTTAAGAAAAAGCAATTATTTTCAACTATAATCATATTTAACCTCTCAAGATTTTATCTATTCTGTCTAGTTTTGATTTCTTCACTTATCTCTTCTATCTTCTCATCGGTCAAAATGTACTTCTTTTTAAACCATACTATTGCAAATACCAACCCAATAATTGGAATAATAGTCATTGTCATTCTTAATCCCATTTTTTGTGATAATTCAACTCCGGCTGAATAATCAATTTCTGATGCAGTCTCGGTTGTATCATTTGAAAGAGCCAACACCTGAAGTGCAATAGCCGCAATCAAAGCAGACACACCTGAAGCAAGTTTAACTACAAAAGTCTGCATAGAAAAAATAACTGATTCATCCCTTCTGTTATTTTTCAGTTCACCATAGTCAACAGTATTTGCAAGGAAAACAGTTGTAATAACTGCAAGCATACCATTTGCACCAAAAATAAAGAAAGCCGGAATAAACAGAAGCACCACGTTGTTCATAGCGGTTGAAGCCAGAATTAAAAGAGAAACATATCCTGCTATAGCCATACCCATACTAATAAAATAGATTTTTATTGTAGTAAAAAACTTTCTGAGAATCGGGAATAAAAACATCATTGCCAGAATCTGAATTCCACCACCGAAGGTCGAGAACAATGTGTAGTCACCTCTCCAACCTGCTCCTCCAAAATCATATTTAAAGAAATATATAACTAAATTTGAAGTAATGTAAATCGAACAGTTTACGATTACAATAGCAACAACAACTGCCATAGCCTGATCGTTTTGAATAAGCGCCTTGAACATCTCACCAACTGATGCAGTCTTCATATCTACTGTTGATTTTTCCTTTACAAAGGTGCAGCAAATTGCTGTAAACAAAATAAAAAGAACTGCAATAATAATAGAGAAATATGAAAAACCAACTCTCTCAACCTCTCTATCCGAGATGCCTGGTCCTCCAAATATCTGACCGAGAGCCGAAACAGTCATCACAGTAATGATTGTAATAATCGCAGAACCTACGCCTGCGCAGGAACGTGCAAGGGTTGTGAGACCTTCTCTTTCCTTTCCGCCCTCTGTAAAGGCAGGAATCATCGACCAGTATGGAATATCCATCATTGTGTAGGTGACGCCCCAAAGTATATAAGTAACAGCTGCATATGCAACTAATCCAGTTCCAGTAAATGCTGGTGGCGCTGAAAACATAAGATATAAAACTACAGCATTTGTTATTGTTCCCACTAAGAGCCAAGGTCTGAATTTACCCCATTTGGTCTTTGTTTTTGCAACAATTGCCCCCATGATTGGATCGTTAAATGCATCAAATACACGGGCAACCATAAGGATTACACCCATAGCCGCAGCTGAAACCCCTAGAATATCCTGGAAATAATACAGTACATAGGATGCCGAAAGCATATATACCATATCTTTTCCAACAGCACCTAGTCCGTACGAAGCTTTAGCCGCACCAGACAACTTCATTTTTCCATCCATTATTTATTTTCCCCCTTTAGTCCCATTGCAAGTTCAACCACCTTATATGCACCATCATATAAACCGATTGTCTTATTTAGCTTTATGCTCTCACACATTTCTGAAAGAAGCTTTTCATCTTTCATAAATAAATCAATCATTTGAAGAGTATGAGGTATGTCACGACACTCTAATGTACCGTCACCCATTTCCGCTGAATGGATAGCCCCCCACATCTCATGCTTTCCGACTCTCTTAATAAAAAGCTTTGGTACTGGGTAAAATGCAAGTTCAGATGGTTTTGTGACAAGCACGTCACAGCTTCTCATTAGGATATTCGTAACATAAACTGCTTCAAAAATATTTTCATGATAAAAGCCATGAATGCCTTTAACCTCACCTGTCAAAGCCTCCTCAGCAAATTTGGAGGTAGCTTCAAACTGATTAAAGTGTTCTGTTGCCACTTCTTTCATTTCTGGAATTTCTAAGAGCAAATCATCCCACACGTTTTTGTAATCACCAACATTTATATAAAGCATGGCTTTGTTTGCATTAATGCTTGGGAGTAAATATTTAATAATCGCTGCAAAAATTTCTTTCTGTGCTCCTGCTCCACCAATTGTAAGTAAAAATCGCATTGGCTTGCCATCTCTTTTACGAGCTAGTCTGGCATCGCAATCTACCTCAATATTGCTGACAAGCTCATGGTCAATATAATGGCCTGTATAAACCAAATCCTCATTTGGCATAGGATTACATACGGCATCGCCATTCATCCCATTACAAATCCTATATCCCATATATGCGTTTTTACACTGGATAGTATGTACTGAGCCCTCAGCAAAATGAAGAGCCATAGGCCAATTGTCTGGAATGGCATTAACCACATATTTCATTCCCGCGTGAATAGCAGCCTGCGCAGGCCAGACATGGGTTCCAATAACAGGAATATCCTTTGGTACGTTTTTGTATACAGTCGCCATAAGCTCTGCATTTTTCTGATCTGCTGCGTTATAGCCAAGCTTTCTGAACCACTCATAGTTGGCAGGCTCCCATATTAACTTATTAAAGAGCTTATTCTTAGATAATCTTGACCCCAATGAATACAAATCATTCTGCGCGCTGATAACCTTTGTACAAGTAGTCTGTGGATAACCATTTAAGTCCATCCAATATGGTTTATAGCCAAGTGCCTTAGCTGCGGACGCCATAGCCATTGAAATACGATAGTGCCCAAATCCCATTCGGATGTTTCCAACAATAATCCCTTTTTCAACGTCGAACTGTTCCTGTCCCTCCCCATCTTTAAGCAGAACATCATAAACTCCAAGGGAATCTCCAATATGGTTGTTTTTCTTAATTACAATATTGTAATCCACATTGGAATCATCACCGTATTTCTTGATGTTTTTTGCTTTTGTTTTACAAGCTTTTTTGTAATCTCTAGTAGAAATTTCGTTTCCAAAGATTACCTTACTCTTATCAATCATTTTCTCTCCCTCAATTAATTACTTAGTTAGGCATTCCACAGACAGACTGATTGAAGTGTCTTCAAGCCCCTCACTCTTGATAGTCAACTTGCCATCTCCGTCCTCGCCAATAGATTTTATGTATACACCTGTACAACCGCCCATTGGAGAAACTGTGGTTGGTCCGATAATTTCAAAAGGACCTTCAATTTCAAAGGTTACAGGCTGTGAGAAATAATAAAGCTGATTATCATTCTGATCCACAATCCTTACTCTCACAGCTGCAACGTCGTAGGTATGTAGCTCTGTAAGAAGTGTATGGCTAGCCTTAGCATCAATATGTGCTTTTGTCACAGCGGCCTTTTTCACTGTCTTGACCACTTGGCCATCCTTAATGGCTTCGAATTTGTACTCCCTAAACTCTCCGCCCCAGTCACCTACATATTTGTTGTAAATCTGAACAGCTTCCTTAGGATTTACCCTATGGAAAACTATAAGCCTCAGAGCAATCCATGCCAGCTGAGGTGTTAATTTATAGCCCTTTACGGAAACCTCATTTAATGCCTTAGTAATAAGTTTCGACTGTGTCTTTGAATATTTTCCGTCTTTTTCAACTGCATCCCCAACAAAATCATCGATTAAAATCGGACCATGTTTCATATTTTCAAAGGACGTATATTCTGGTAAATATTCTTTAATCAGAGTATCGTTTTTGTACATCTTGACAGAGTCCGCATTACTGATAATGTAACTCCTTCCACGTTTGCTGGCAGGATGCTCTCCAATATCAAAGCTGGATGTCACTTCAAGTATTGTATCAGTCTCAGAATATGCTGAATATACTGAGGCTGCCAGCTTTGGATTTCTGAACATATCCATAACACCGTGATAACAAATCCTGTCGCCAGAGCCAAAATCCTTGTGGGTATTGTAATCAAACATGCACCATCCAAAAGATCCTGCTATATCTGGCTCGCCCGCAATTGCATTAAGAACATTTGCATGTCTAATTGCATGCTCCTGCCTATGTTCCTCATCATCAAATGGCTTTGTTGGGAACATATGCCCGTTATATTCACTCACCAGATAAGGCTTCTCCTCATCAGATGTGATATCTGTTTTCTTAGTACAGCCCTTGTTATCCCCTGAATGAACAAAATCATTATATGTATATACATCCTCTAAAAGATTACTCTTTGGAATGCATCTTACACCGCCTGTAGGTCTTGTAGGATCCAACTCGTGAGCCACTTCATTGGTTCTTGCATATAGTTCATCATTATCCGGTGACTCATTAATACGCACACCCCAAAGAATCACGGAAGGATGATTTCTATACTGAGTCACCATGTCCCTGGTATTTTGTACTGCTATATCCTGCCAATCCTTATCGCCGATATACTGCCATCCAGGAATCTCTGTGAATACTAAAAGACCCAATCTGTCACATTCATCCATAAAATAATGGGACTGTGGGTAATGGGAAGTTCTGACAGCATTTAGTGCCAATTCCTCTTTCAAAATTTTGGCATCCAATCTCTGCATGGATTCAGGCATTGCATATCCTACATATGGAAACGACTGATGCCTATTCAAGCCTCTAAGCTTAACCTTGCGACCGTTCAAATAGTATCCGCTCTTTCTAAACTCAGAACTTCTAAAACCTATTGTCTCTTTTTCCTCATCCATAACCTTATCATCTACAATCAACTGAGTTTTAACATTGTAAAGACGAGGACTTTCAATATCCCAAAGCTGAACAGTAGCAGGTGCCGTGGTAATAGTAAGGTGGTAACCATCATCTTTCTCCTCCAGCCCGCTAATAGGCTGAGAAATCAGTAGTTCATCATCCAAATACTGTTTGATAAAGGCTTTTTCCTCTGCTGCCAGCTTGAATATTCTTTTAGGAAAGCTGCACTCTGTGCGAATGATTCCCTGAACCTTCATCATCTTTATCTGCTTTGGACTACGCTTACTTGTAGACACTCGTTCCAAAAGGGAAGGCTGAATAACAAGGTTCTTAAAATGAGTCTTGTTCTTAACTTCAAAATAGACGTCTCTATATATTCCACCATAAGTCATGTAATCAATAACATAACCAAATGGCGGCTGATTTAGATTCTCTCTGGAATCAACCTTTACAGTAATAAGGTTCTCCTCGCCAAATTTTAGGACCTTTGTAATATCAACTGAAAAAGCAGTATAGCCACAATTATGAGTAGCCATAAGCTTTCCATTTACATACACCTCACAATAGTGTCCAACCGCCTCGAACACTAACGACACAATCTGTTTTTCCCACTGAGTAGGTGCAAAAATGCTTTTTTGATATCCACTAACCATCTGATAAATATTTTCATCAAAATACGAAAGTGGAGTCTCTTTGACAGTGTGAGGAATATTAACAAGCTTAGACTTTTTCATTGGCTCGTTAACCATATCCTCAGTAAAATTTTCATTAAATCGCCATTTTCTATCTAAATATATTCTCTGAGCCATTTATTTTCCCTTATTTAACAATTATGCCATCAACCATTACATCAACCACCTGCGAAAGTGCATGCGGGTAATCCATCTCATTATCTTTCAGAAACTCTCCAATCAGAATTCTCTCCACGCTAGCCTCATACATTAATTTAAAAATAGGTAGGTTAATATCACGAATAACCCCTTCTGCTATCCCCTGCTTTAATAATTCGAAAGTCTTATCCCAACCGCTCTCCAGTCTATTTGTCAGCTTTTCATAAGCCATTGGATATTTCTCAGCCAGCTGTTGCATGGCGCTAAAGTCATATCCATAATAATTCTCTGGAAGAACTGCCAAAATAGCTCTAATTTTATCCACAGTAAACAAGGAAGCATCATTATAAACTTTGTCTTCCGCCTCCTTAATTGAGTCAAACACAAAATCAACCATTTTACACATCAATTCATTTTTATCATTAAATACTGTGTAAATAGTTTTCTTGCTCATCTTCATCTCTGTAGCAATATCATCCATAGTAAATTTAGGTCCCTTAGCCTTAAATACATTTAACGCACCTTCTAATATTCGCTCATTCATATTTTCTCTCCTAAAAAACTATTTATAGTCTCAGTAGTTTCCTTAAATAAATTGTATCAAACACTGGAAACCAACTCAACATAAATAGGTTTGTCTATTTTTCACAATATCTTAACAAACTTTTTGTTGACAAAGTACAGAAAAGGGTTTATTATGCACTTGTAACAAAGAAAGAGAAGAGATTTAGGAGGAAAAAAGAATGTTCGAAGAAGTATCATTCCAGATGTACAGTGTTTATTCAGATTATGAGCAGTATTGCAGAAAGCAGAAGAACGAAGCCAAGGAGCCAGTTTCATTTTTCCAGTATGCTTTCGGTCAGTTCTAATCACAGAACTGTTACCCT
>JAEEGL016748211.1_pt1 | contig 13337 bp, 11 predicted proteins | sample 9134231 | NCBI WGS metagenome assembly JAEEGL01 (sample SAMN16246548, study PRJNA631951) | gut metagenome | biome: gut microbiome; feature: rumen; material: fiber-attached | host: Bos | place: Iran: Karaj | collected 2018-10 | reverse complement strand
ATTGGAAAGATGCTATTTCTGTTTTTTCTATGACTTGTGGACTTTTTATTTTTGGTATTTCTTTTTTTCTTATAATTCAAGAAATTAGGTTAATTATTATTAATAGGAAAATAAGAAATATTTAAATAAAAAAGAAATTTTATTATTTGATTTAAAATAATGAATAAATAATTTTTTTAATCATTTTAAATTATTTATGAATAATAAATTCCAATTTCTTTTACTTTTTTAAATATTTTAATAATTAAAAATAATTTAATTTGATAAAAAATGAAAGCATCATTAGGACCAAGAAAACAAAAGAAAAATAAATGGATAATTCCAATAACTGCTTTATTAATATCATTATTAATAGAACTTTATTTTAAAGATTATTTATATGATAGGTCAAGAAAAACAATAATTAATCTTCAAGAAAAAATATTAGATTCTGATAGAAATAAAATATCAAAAAGTTCAAAATTATTTTCAAGAATAATTCAAATAATATTTTATATCCAAAATACAAATTTATTTTATTTTTTAATATGTACTCTTTTATATAATTTTTTGAATGTTTATAAAATCTTTATTTTATATTCTTCAATTTTAATATCTAATTTTTTCTCTTCTATTTTTTGCCTTATTTTTCATAGTCCAAGACCTTTTATGGTTGATTCAAAAATTTTGCCTTTAGGTTTTGTTTGTTCTGAATGGGGAAGTCCAAGTAGAGAAATTGTTACAATTATTTCTTTTTATTTAACTTTATATCATATATTAACTCAAAATAAATATATGGAAAAATTCAAAAAATTAAAAATTTTTATTACAATATTATTATGTGTTTTAACTTTATGTTTTTTATTACTTCAATTTTTTTCTGGTGTTGTTTCATATGACCAAATTATTTTTTCAATATTTTTAGGAGTTTTTTGTTATTTTTTAATGTTTTCTTTACTTAGTGTAGATGTTAATGATCCTAAACAATTATATATTTTTATTCGTTTTAAAATGTTATATTATCTTCCAATAAACTTTTTTATAGGAATATTTTTATTTATTTTATATCATGAGATTACAAATAATGAAGAACTTGTTTATTATAGTAACAATATAAATTTACAAATAGGAAAATCAATTGATTTTGATGATATATTTTCAAAATATACAAAAAATAGTAAAGAATTCTTTATGTTGAATAATGGAGTAATTTCTAATATAACATGTTTTTTTTGTAATATACCAATAATATTAGGATTAAAAACAGAATATTTTTCAATATATAATAAAAATTATAGTACTTGGGTAAAAAATAATTTTAGTTCATATAATTCTTTAGAGAATTTTTCAATATTTAATGATTATAAATATGTTGAAGAAAGTCAATGGAATAAAACTAGTATTGTTAAAACTATTATCAGAATTATTTTAAATATTATTTTATGTATTTTATGCTTAATTCCTATGATTATTCCTTCTAAAATAGAAATTTTTAGGAATGATTTTTCTTTTTTCTATTTTTATACTGTTTTACCTTTATTTTTAATTTCTTTTGGAAATTTTTACTTTTTTAAAGTAATTTATAGATTATTTGGTTTAACAAAAAAGATTAGAGAATAAATTTTATAAAATTAGAATATTTAAATTTATTTATTAATTTTTTTATTTTTCAAATAAATTTTAAAAAAAAAAAAGTAATATTAATATATTAATTTAGATACTGTTGGTGAAGTTAATCCTGCAAATTTATTTGAAATTGTTTCAAAATTATTTGTTTTACATACATAAGAAATTCTAATTGGATTTAAATTAGTTTTATTTCTCTTTTTTTCATCAATAGAATATGTTAAAAAATTATTTTTATTGAAACTTTCATTATTTTTAAATTCTTTTTTATTTCCAATTCCACTTTCTGGTAATAAATCATTTAATAATATTTTATTTTCCATTAACTTTTTTTCAATATTATTTCTATTTTTATTTTGGTAATTATTTGAAAAAGAATTTGAACAATCTAAATTTTGTTTTTTAAATTTTTTTGTAATTGACATTTTACTTTTTTGTTTATAATCATTTGATAAATTACCCATTATTTCATCAAAATTTTTGTTTAATTCATTAATTGACAATTCAGAATATTTCGAATCAGTTCTATTATTAATTAAATCTTTATTTTTTGTAATTATTCCAAAAACATTTCTTATTTTATTTTTTACTTTATTTTCTTTTGTTTGTATCAATGGTATTTTTTTTTGAGTATTTTTAAAAAAATTAATTTTATTGATTTTTTTATCTATTTCATCATCGTCTTTTAAAAAAGATTTTATTCCTGAATTACTTGTATTATTATTATTATAACTTGTTTGATAATAATTATAATTTGAATAATTTTTTTTTCCATCATCAAAATAACTTTTAATTCTTTGTTTAACATTATCTTCTGAATTAATATTTGGATTAGTTAAACATTTTAATTCTTTCATTTTATTTTTTACATATTTTTCAAATTCATTATTTCCTTCTTCTCTTAATTTTCTTTCATTATATTTTTTTCTACTTTCTTTAATTATTCCTTTCCAATTTTGTAAAATACCCAAAGAATAAATTGTTGAATTATTACTTTTTGAATCTAATAAATCATTATTTTTTTTTTTCAAATTTTTCTTTCTTTTCTTTTCAATATCTAACCATTTATCTTCTAATTCTTTAAAAAGTGATAATTCATCAAATGAATTTTGTTCATTATTTATTTTAAGATAATCTGAATTCTTTTGATTTTCCATTGTTAAAGGAAGATTAAATTTATCATTTTCATAATTTTCATCTTTTTCTTGTTCTGTTTCTTTATTTTTTATATCAGAAACATCTTCAATTTCTTTCATATTCATTTCTCTATCAATTTCATATTCTTCATTATATTCATTTACTTCTTCATCATAATTTTCATTTTGAATCATTTTTTAAATTAATATTTATTACATATGAATAATAATATAACTTTTTAATTACAATAATTTTATTTAAAATATAATTTTTTATATATAAGTTAATTATTATCATTTTCATTTATTTTATTTAATATATTTCTAAAACTTTGTCTTAATAATTCATATTTATGTAATTTCATTTTTTCATCATTATCAAAATCTTTATTTAATAAATCTGTTGGAATATCATTTATATTTTTTATTTCTTTCATTTTTTCTTCACTTTCTATTAATTCATCTTCATATAAATCTTCTTTATTTTGTATTGTATTTATTTTTTTTCCATAAATTTGAAAATATTTTCTTGATTGAAGTGCAATTGATAAATAAAAATCTTCATCACTTTCAATCACTGTTTTATTTCTAAATAATAAACAATATATTAATTCATTTTGTAAATTTTCAATTTTTGAATGCATTAACATAAATGTTAAAAACTTTAATAATTTATTTCTATCTCTATTAGCATATGTATAATTTATATAATTACATAAATTAGATAAAACGATTAATTTTTGTTTAGGTGTTTTAAAAACTGAAAATTCTTTAAACTTTGAAATTTGTAATTGAATTTCATCTTTATGAGATTGATAATCATAATCATTAATTTCAAATGTTTTTAAAGTAATATTATTATATAAATCATAATTTATATTATTTTCATCATCAAATTGAAATAAATTCATTATTGTATCATAAAGTGAATTACAAAGTAAATCTTCAAAACCATCAATTATTATTTTATACCAATTTCTATCTATATAAAATTGAATATTCCATATTTTTGCAAATTCTAAAGATAATTTAGAAACAAATGATGCAAATTCTTCTGATATTTCATTAAAATCTGACATATTTTCACAGATATTTGGAAATTGATTTAATGTAAAATCTTTTAATTGTTCTAAAATATTTTTTGATTTATCAAAGGTTAATTTTTCATAAAAATCGTTTGAAGAGAGCATTATTTTTTTAAATATTTTTAATTTTATATTTTTATTTAAAACATTTTTATATTCTAATAAAAAAATTTTGAACTTATTTTTATTAAATTTTAAAGATGAAAAAAATTTTAAAAAGAAGAAAATTCATTTTGGGAAAATATATTTATTTTCTTATCTTTTCTATATTCACTAAGTGTTTTATAATATGTAAAATTTGATTTTAAAATATATTCTTTTTCAGAAATTGCTTTATTTATTTTTTCCAAATATTCTTGACTACAATTTTTGTCAAGCATTTTCCTCAAAAAATTATTTCCAAATTTTTTATGTAATAAATTAAAAGTTTCAGGATTTTTAATTACTTTTAGCAATATTTTATGATTATCAAAATTATCTTTATTTAAATTTGAATCAGAATTACATTTATTTTCATAATGAAGATTATTATTTCTTGAAAAATGATTTTCAATTGCTAATTTTAACTTTTTTTTATTTTCAAACATATTTTTCATAATATTTTTAACATGAGATAATTGATTATTTTTTTTAGCAGAAAATTCATTTTCTTCTTTAACAGGTGTTAATTGAGTTCTAATTGTATAATTTGGTTCTGTATTTAAATAATCATAATTAATTGGATTTTCAATAATATTTTTTAAATTATTTGATTTTGAATAATTATGATATTCAAATTTATCATATGATTTTGATAATTCCTTATTTTCTGTTAATAAGGCTTTTAATGCACAAATTGCTTGATTTAAATCTTTGTCTAATTCATTAAATAATTGTATTATTTCATTATTATATTTTAAAAAAAAATCTTTTGAATATTTTTCTTTAGTCATTTCATTTATTTTTTTTATTTTTTTTTCTTTTGATTCTAATTTTCTAATTAAATATTCTATTATATGTATATTTGATATAGAAAAAATTGGTTTATCACTTTCTTCCATTTATAATTTAAATTTAAATATTTAAAATTTAATTTTTTTCAAATAAAATATTATATATAATTATATTTTGATGAATTACCATTATTATATAAGTAATCTGAATAATTACTATTATATGATATTTCTAAATTTTTTTCATTTTTATATGGATATCCCTTTGAATTTGAATATTTAATATTATTATATTTACCCTTTTTATATTTTTTTGAATAATTATTATTATTATAGGAATTGATAAAATTATTATTATATGATGAAGATAAATCATTATTTGAATTATCAGAATCTATATTATAATTATGTTTTAGATTCTGATTTGAATTAATTTCTTCTTCTTGTAATCTATTTATTTCATTAATTGTTTTTTCAACATCATTAACTAAATTAATATCAACATTAGATGACATTAATTGTTCAAAAATTGAATTTGAATATATTTTAGTTATTATATCATTTAATATTTCATTTGAATTTATTTTCATAAGAATTTCTGCAACTTTTGTTGCTTTTTGTCTTTGATCAATAGATGTTTGACTATCTATTAATGGAATATTTTTTCTTAATTGAGGATTTATTGATGAAGACAATAAATTTTTATTATTATTTTCATTTTTTATTAAATATTGATTATGACTATTATAATTATTATTTGAATTATGAAAAATAATATTATTTGTTTGAGGTTCTTTAAATGATTCATCAAATAACTTTGTTTGAGAATTTGATTTATTTATATATTTATAACTATATTTATTATTTAAATTATTATTTGAATAATTTGAATTATTTGTTTGATATTTTGTTTGTTGATTATTTGGAATTGATGAACTATATTTTTGTACTTGAGGTTTATATTCTTTTTTATAAAAAAAACCATTATTATTATTGTTAATACTATTATAACTTGAATCATTTTCTTTATAATTTTTATTATTATCATTTAAATAATTATTAAAAGAATTATTTAATTTTGAAGAATAATTTAATTGATAATTATTTAAATTCATCCCTATTTTATAAGAATATGGTCCTTTTGAAATACGATAAGAAGAAAAATTTCCCGTTCTTATTTTTTTGGTTTCATTATCAGTATTTAAACTCATATTAAATGAATTATTATTACTATCACTACTTATATTATTTTTTTTTATATCATAATTTTTTGTTGATTGAAAAAAATTTGGTTGAGAACTACTTCTATTTGTTTGATAATTATTTTCTAAATTATTTTTAATACCTGATTTTAAAATTAAATCATATTTATTTTCATCTTTTTCTATTTTTTGATTATATTTTTTATTAGTAATTTGAATATTTCTATGACTCATTGAACTTGTATAAAATCCAGTATTATTAATACTATTTATATTTTTATTTAAAGGAAATTTTGGAATTTCAATATTCTTTTCTGGTGTATAATTTTTTTGATGAATACTTATTTCTGTGTTATTACTTTTATTATCCTCATTTTCATCTTTTATACTAATTTCTTTTTTTTCTAAGTTAAAATTATCATTATTATTATTATATAAAGAATATTTATTAAATGGAATAATTGAATAATTATATTTTTTATTTTTTTCATTTTCAATATTATCTAAATTTAATTTATTTTCAATTTTTGGTTTAATAAGTTCATTAATTTTTGATTTTGTATCATTATCATTATCATTTTCATTTATTTCTTTTGTTATAAAAGAATTATTTAATTTATTTTGAGAATTATCTAATTGAAAATTATTAGTATTTTCATTTAAAATTTTATTAATATCATTCTCATTTGAATTAATTGAATTTAAATTTGTTGATTTTAAAGTATTAATTTTAAATTCATTTAATTTAGATTCATATTTTTTATTATTTATTTTATAATCAAAATTATTTATAGATTGATTTCCTTTATAATCTTTTGATTTATAATATTTAATTCTATAATCAACAGGAGAATTAAATTCATTATCATAAACTATATTTGGACTATTTAATATATTTGTATTATTATTATTTTTATTATTTCCATTATTAAGATTTAATTCATATGTATTATTTTTATTTAAATCAGTTATTTTTTTTGTAATTGAATTATTTTCTTTTATTTTAATTACATTTTCATTATCAATTGTTTTTATTTCTTCCTTTTGTTTAATATTATTTATTGAATTATTATTTAAATAATATTGTTTAATCCATTCTTCTATTTGAGTTAATGAATCAATAATATATGATTTATTTGATGTAAATTGTTCAAAAGATTTTATTGTTGTTTCAATTAAATTTTTTAAATCATATATTTTTGAGAGAATTTCTTTTTCCATTTATTTTTTAAATTTAAATTAATTATTATTCATAAATTATATTTATCATATTTATTATTATAATTTATTTTTTGAATTTAGAATAGAATTTAATATGTCTTTTCTAACTGCACTACCAATTATTGAGAAAAGAGAGAAAGATAAAGAAAAAGAAAATGAAAAAGAAAAAGAAAATGAAAAAGAAAAAGAAAATGAAAAAGAAAAAGAAATTGAAAAAAAAAAAGATAACAAAAAAAAAGAAAATGAAAAAAAAAAAGAAAATGAAAAAAAAAAAGATAAAATAAAAGAATTTAATCATGTTGAAGAACAATATTTATCTTATTTAATAAATAAGGAATTAAAATATGCAAATATTGAAAAGATAGAAAAAAAATATCGAATTTTAATTATTGAAAGATATAGTAAATATAATGAGAATAAAGCAAAAATAGAAAAAAAAAAAATTGAATATGAAAAAATAATAATAGATTTGCAACAAGAATTAATAAAAAATTATAAAATGAAAAATAAATATTTACAAGAATACTATAATAAATCAATAGATGATATGATAAGAGAAATTAAAATGAAAAATCATGAACAAAATACATATCAAAATATGTATAATAGATTATATAAAACAAATATAATGATAAAAAGAAGAATTGAACAAGAAATAAAATTAGAACCTGTTGTTTTAAATCAATATAATCAATATAATATGTTAAAAAATCATGCTCTTGTTTCATTAAAATCTCAAGAAAAAATGTTAAATAATATGACAAAATTCCAAGAGAAAGAAAATGAAAAATTTATTGAAGAAAAAATGAAAAAAAGAAATATAATAAATTATTTAGATATTCAAATTAAATTAATTACAAAGGAAGTAAAGAGTAATGAAGTTAAAATAAATGAAATAAAAGATATTGAAGAGAAAATAAAAGAAAAAATATATGAGAAAGAAAAAACTTATAAAATAATAAAAAGAGATATTGATTGGAATAAAAAAGATTATTTTAAAAATTATATTCAAATAATGAAAATATTAGTTTATTTAAAAGTTAATTCAATTACAGAATTAATTCAAACATTTAATCACATTAAAGAAGAATATCAAGGACTTCATAATAAATTTGCTTATTATAATTTAAAAATATCTAAATTAAATAATATATTAACTCAACAAGAAAAAAGGTTGAATGGAATTAAAAAAAGAATTAGATTAAAAAATAAAAATAAAGAATATCTTAATGAAAATTTAATAATAAGAAGGATAGAAAGTAAAATAAGAGAATCAAAATTTTATAGTAATTTGGTCACAAAAAATATTAATCATCAAATTATTATAATTCAAAAATTAATTGATTTTATGAATCAATATATTAATAAAATTAGAAGTGATTTATCTTTTTTAATTTCAAAACAAAAAATAAAAAAATTTACAAAATTGATTATTGCAGATATTAATTTAACTAATATATTAGAAGTTAAAAAAACTGTATTATATTTATTTAATATTTTTCAACATTTTTGTATTTTATTAATGAAATGTATATTTTCTATTTTTAATAATTATAATATAGAATATATCAATAATAATAAATTAAAAAATAATTCAATTATATTCCCTTTATTTCATCCGAATATTTTAGAAATGTTTGATCAATCATTAATTAGAGCAATTAAACAAGCTGATGTTAAAAATCAAATTAAAAATGAAGCAGATTTGTTATCAAACTTAAAATCAAATAATAAAAATAATATTATTCATGAAAAAGAAGGAATAAGTCAAAAAGAATTATTTAATCAATTTTCAGAATATTTATATAGAGAAGGAATAGATGTTGAAAATAATAAAAAAGCTTTACACAATTTTAATAAAACTTTATATAAATCTAAAATTGATTTTTTTAAAAGAGATAAAAATAAAAAAATATCAATATTAAATAAAAGTCCATCATCATTAATTTTAAATAAAACAATGAATAGTTTTAATTCAACAACATATTCAAGTGTATTTGATTCAAATCTTTTTTTATTAAAACATCCAAAACAAATAATGAAAATAATGGAAAAATATCAAAATGATTTAGTATTTCCAGAAAAAGAAAATTATACATTTCGAGAAAGAAAAAGTCATAGTAATCAATTAAATTATAAAAAAATAATATTAAAAAAAAAAAGTATTGATAATTTTAATAAAACTTTTTATCAACAAAATAATAAAAAAGAAGAATCAAATCACCATCAAATTATTGGTTTTTCTGAAGAAATTTCTGATCATTCAAGTGAAGAATATGAAGAAAATGAAAAAAAGAAAAATATTGAATTAAGAAAAAAGATTTTAGAAGAAAATAGAAATAAAACAAGATCTTTTAAAGACAATCCTGAAATGGCTTTAATTTATAAAAGAATGAATGATTTATATTTTTTACAATTATCTTATTTAAGAAATAAGAAAGAATTTGGAGCAGATGATTTTAAAGAAATTTATTTTAATTTTCAGAGGAAATATATGAATAAAAATAAATTTAAAATTAATTCTTTAACTAAAAGTAAAATAATCAAATATAGTAGAAGTAGAAAAAATAATAGTTTAGACAATAAAAAATTAACCAATCAAAAATTAGATTTAAGTAAGTTTAAAAGTGAAGAAATTAATATTAAAAATAATTCCCTGAGTCATTTAATAAAAAATTAGATTTTAATTAAAATTTATTTATTATAAGTTTTTTTAATTTTATAAATAAAGTATAAAAAATTTTGTAAATAATAATTTTTTTTCTAGAAAAAAAAAATTATTTTATATAATAATAATATTATTATTATAAAAACTTTATTGTTCTGGTTGAGAATTAATAGGATTTGTTGCTGATTGTAAAACAGGTTGACTTTTATTTTTAGGAAAATTAACTTTATCCCAATTATTTAAATTATGAACATAATTAATATCTTTTTTTAAATTATCTTTAATAGATTTTTTTTCATTAATCTTATCAATTTTAATTTGTTTCTTAGTTTTATAAGGATCATTCTCATCATCAAATCTAATTTTCCCAAATTGATCTCTAACAAAATTCATTCCTAATAATCTTCTATTAGTAATATTATCATAAGGTCTATCACCAAATCCTTTTTCACCAATTACCTTAAATTCATTATGAACAAAATATTCATTATTCATTTTTTTATTTAATTCATTTTCTTCTTTTTCTTTTTGAATTCTATAAGGAAAATAATGTTTTTTTTCAGGTCTAGGAACAGATTCTTTTGTTGGAAAAGGAATATGTTTTAAACCTTCTGGTCTTTTAATATGTTGATAATTATTTTCTACTCTCTTTGAATGAGGTCTAAAAACATATTCTGGTGATGGTCCTGTTGGACCTAATAACTTACGCTTTGGTAAAATTGTTTCATTATCATTAAATATTATACCATGACTTTGAGGACGAATTACTCTTTTATATGAATGAAATTTACAAGATTTTATTCCTTCCCATTCTCCTGCTTTATGTGCTGGTACTCCATCTATGTAATTTATTGGTGCTTTTCCATATTCTATTTGCATTTTTTAATTTTTTTAATTTTTTTAGTTTTTTTTTTTTTTATAATTTTATTTTTAATATAAAATAAATAAATATAAAAATTAAATTATTTGATATTTTATAAATAAATTAAAATTCTTTTTTTTTCATTTTGTTTTTTTTGGAGTTTTTTTTATTTTTTTTGATAAGATACTGTCTACTAATTGATATGCTGATCTTTCACTTAAATATTTTGGTACTATATTTTCATTATTATTATTATTTTTTTGTTTTAATGTTGATATTTCTGTTTTAATTCCTTTATAATCATCACATTTACTATCTCTACTAGAACCAACATTAAATTTAAATTCAGTTTGATTATGAATTAATTCATTATTATTATTTTGATTATTATTATACAAATTTAATTTATTTTCTAATTCATTTTGAGCAGAAATATTAAATATATTTTTATTTTTTTTTTTCATATTATTTTTTGTTAAATTAGTAATTAATTTTGGTTTTGATGAAGTTATTTGTTTATTAAATAATATAGATGATTTATATGGTTTGTTATTATAATAATTATTATTTACATTTATAGTATTATAATTAATACTATTATTATTTTCTTTATTTGGTGAATATATTTTACATTTTATATTTTTATATTTATTGGATGTAATAGGTCTTTTTTTATTAATAATATCTTTTGGACGATCATTTGATATTTTTAATTCTTTATGTAAATTTAATTGTTGAGTTTGTTGCCATAATCTTTTTACAATATCATCAATTTTACTAAATGAAACTTTTTTAATGTGTTGATTAATTTCTTCAATAATTTTATCTTCTTTATTTTTTGATTCTTTTTCTTTTTCAATTACTTTATTTCTAATATCTTCTTCAATTTTACTTTTATAATCCATAAATCTTTTTTCATAAATATGATCCCATTTATTAATAGGCATTTTTTCTTTATTTACATATTGTTTTGTTAATTGAGTATTTAAATTTTCCATATTTTCTTTTATTTCTAATCTTCTATTTGAATCACCTATTAATCTATTAAATGCTGCTAATCTTTCAGCTTCTTTTTTTTTTGGTTGTTGATAAGAAATTAATTTTTTTCTTCTTTCTGATTTTGTTCTTCTATTAATTATATCATCTTGCATTCTTTTAGCAAAAGAAGCATTTTTATCTATTGGATAATGTGTTAATGTTTTTTCAATTTGATATTCTAAATTCTGGGTGTCAAATTTGGAAAAATCAATATGTTTTTTTTTGTTATTTTCACCCATAATTTATAAATATTAAATTAAAAAACTATTAAACGAACTTTTATTTTTTAATTGAAAGAAAAATAAAATATTTTTATAATTTTATATTAATTAAAATGCATTCTTGATTCATAGTAATCACATAATAAAGTTGGTGCTAATATTTTTAATTTTTTATCATTAATTCTGGTTATATATCTTTTTTTATATTTATCAAATATTTCAATTTCAAACATTGTTTTTTTACCTGTTTTAACTCCATTAATTATTCTATTTAATTCATAAGTTTCATTTAATTTTGATAAAGGAATATAAATTTTCTTTTTTATATTTCCTTTCTTTTGTTTTTGTTTTTTAACTTTTTTTTCATATTCAATAAATCCAAAATCACCATCAAAAACACTAAAATCAATTTCTGAAAGTGAATAAGAAACATCATCCTTCATCTCATTTTTATTCTTTAAATTGTTTTTCTTATCAAATACACTTTTTTCCATAAATAAATGAAATAATAATTAACCCTAAATTCCACTTCATATATATTAAAAAAATAAAAAAAAATTTGATTTTTATATTTTTAATTTATTTATTATTTAGTATTTATATATATTGAATTTAAATTAATTTAAAAAAAAAATATGTCATTTGTTTGTCCAACATCTATTCAATCACGAAGTTTATGGTTAGGAGAAGTTGATAATTGGATGGATGAAAATTATATATCAAATAATTTTGCACATTATGGATATAAAGTAACAAGTGTAAAAATAATAAGAGATAAAAATACAAAAACTGCTTTAGGTTATGGTTTTGTTGAATTTGAAAATGCAGAATTAGCAAAAGAAGTTTTACAAAATTTAAATGGTAAATTTATACCAGGAACAAATAAAACATTTAAATTAAATTCAGCTTCTTATTCTGCAGGTAAGGTTGCAAGTATGGGAAATTTTCCAAGTAAATAAATTTATATATATTAATTTTATTTTTTTGTTTAGAAAATGAATATACAATTTATGTTGGTGATTTAGATAGTTCTGTTACTGAAGATATTTTAAAAGAGTTTTTTGCTAGTAAATATAAAAGTGTTATTAGTGCAAAATTAGTTGTTGACAATATTTCTAAAGTAGGTAAAGGATATGGATTTGTTAAATTTAGTGAACAATCTGAAAGTTTAACTGCAATTAATGAAATGAATGGAAAAGTTTTATGTGGTAGACAAATTAAAACTAAGTAAATATACTTTTATTTATTTTTTTAGTCAAGCTTCATTTAAGAAATTAAATGAATTAAATACATATAATAATACTTCTAATAAGGAAAATGGTACTTTAAATCCTATTACTTTAAATAATTTAAATGATTTTTATATT
>JAEEGL016452040.1_pt1 | contig 13337 bp, 10 predicted proteins | sample 9134231 | NCBI WGS metagenome assembly JAEEGL01 (sample SAMN16246548, study PRJNA631951) | gut metagenome | biome: gut microbiome; feature: rumen; material: fiber-attached | host: Bos | place: Iran: Karaj | collected 2018-10 | reverse complement strand
GAAAAAACACGCCTTCGCAAAATGAAAATAACCAAATAACCAAAGCAAGGAAGTTTTCACCTCCTTGCTTTTTCTTTTCATGATGCCGGGGAGTCTTCCAACTTGTCCATCTTCAACACTTCTCTTACGTCGAACTCACGTATATTTTTCACTTTTCTTTCTTCAATCTTTAAACTTTTTAATTCTTCAATTCTTGGAGTCACCTCCCGCAGATCCCACAGATTACTCAGATTTGCAGATAAATAACGTTAATGACATTAATAAGAAAAACTTAGAGTTTAATCCGTGGTCGGGAAAAATGTCAAAGGGCTAAAGTCCCATGCAGTCAAACCGTAATTTGTATTTTTCACTCTTCACTTTTCACTTTTCACTCTTCACTCTGAGCGTAGCGAAATGTTTGTGTGCGGACACAAAACTTAAAGTTTTATAAATATATGTATAAATATGTTAATTATTGGGGGGGGTAAAAAAATATTTGTATATTTGCAACACAAACACAAACGGAAAACATTTACCATAGACTAAAACAATTATCCACTATAATTCATTAATTTAAAACAACAAACAATAACACAGAAAAGAAACAGAAACAACAAAAAGTTACCAAAGAAACAAAACCTTTTGTTTAATCTAATTTAACACGAATTTGGCGAGAATCGCCGTTTATATAATTTTTCTATTATTAATACCTAATTTATTTAAAACACTACAACTATGAAAAAACATGTACTCTCAATGCTCGTGCTGCTCGCAGCAGTAGCCACGGGCGCAATGGCACAGACTACCTACAAAGTCTCTGTGAAGGAAGGCACCGAGGATGCTACCAACTGGACCATCACGCCAGCCGAGGCAACGACCACGGGCGTGGCACAGGGCACCACCGTGACCGCCACCTACAGCGGCACGAAGAAGGTGAAGAGCGTCAAGGCCGTGAAAAAAGCAGCAGTCCCCGTCACCAGCATCACGCTCAACAAGACCGAGACCTCAATCAAGGTCGGCTCGACCGAGACGCTCAGCGTGACCGCAGTGGCTCCCGACAACGCCACGGACAAAACATACACATGGAAGACGAGTGACGAATCGAAAGCCACCGTTGACCAAGACGGCAAGGTGACCGCCGTAGCCGCAGGAACTGTCACCATCTATGCCGAGGCTAACGACGGTAGCGGTGTTAAGGGAAACTGCACCGTCACCGTGACTCCCGCCATCATCACCGTCACCATCAACCAGAGCGATTGGGGGAGTGGTTTTGTCCAAAGTTTCACAAAAGACGGTGTCACCGTCTCAGCTGGCTTTATTGACACTGAAGACGGCAACATCATGGAGGGCGGAACATTCTCTACTACCCTCGGTAACTTCACAAAGATTGTTGTGACGGCCCAAGATTGCGAAGCTTCCGGCACGGGCTGGAGCGGTAACCACTCATCAATGACCTGGGCGGGCACTCCTGCCTCCACAGTCTCTTTCAGCGGCGATTTTATGGGCATGGGCATGACCCAAACCACCATCGTCTGCACCATCGTGCCGACGAATTGAGAATAGACCTTGCTCATACAGACACATAAGGGATGGTTCTTATTGTGCACTTTAACGCATAGGACCAGTAACGATGTGCTCTAAATAGCACAAGGAGGACGGCACCGAAAGCCACGGCAGCAGCCGCCCTCCTTTTTATCTACAGAAGGAAATAGCGTTCTTTGAACCTATGTACAAACACAACTTGCAAGCACAATTATTTCCTGACGAAATTGTTCTTTCAGGAAATAAGGGCAATGACTCAAAGTGATGTGGGAGTAACCCCTACATCCAGTGTCTACTGCAAGTACGGCCAAGCCGTCCGAGAGCTTCTTCATGAGTACTCTCGGGCGGCTTTTTCACGTCACTGCTGCTTCGCCTTGACGAACACGCCCTCCATGCGCTGACGATAAATACCAGTAGCATAGAGCGGATTCTTGCCGATATAGTAGCAAGATGACGGGGTAGACATTCTGTTGTGCAAATGTCGTGCAAAAAGAAAAGAGAAATCCGTAACGACCTCATTTCGAGACTGTTACGGATTTTGCTCGTGCCCAGAGCGGGAATCGAACCCGCACGACATTGCTGTCACAGGATTTTGAGTCCAGCGCGTCTACCAATTCCGCCATCCGGGCAGGGATGGGCCGCAAGGGCCGCTGAAGTAGTGGACTGCAAAGTTATTGCAAAATCCGGAAACTGCAAAAATTATTGCTCATCAACGCCGCCGAAAGCAGACATGGAGTCGGCCAGCAGGTGGGACGACATGTGGACGCGCGCCTTCTTGAGGCCCCAGAAGCAAAACAGCAGGATGGCAATGGAGATGACGCCGCTGAGCTCCGGGGTAACGGCACCCTGCATTGCAATGGTATCATAGATGCCGTGCGCAAGGACTGGATACAGCCACATCTTAATGGCGGCGCCGGGAGCGCGGTAACGGTCAAAGTGGTTAAGGGAGTAATAGTAGCCCATCAGGACGGCAAAGCCAAAATGGCCCGGAATGGCGGTAACTGACCGGCCGATTCCGGTTGTAACCCAGTTTGACCCGGCCGCAAACAGGTACTCTATGTTCTCAAACGCAGCAAAGCCCATACCCACGCACACGGCATATACGATGCCGTCCATACGCTCGTCAAAATCCCTGCATTTGCGAAGGAACAGCCACAGCATGAAAAGTTTGGCCGTCTCTTCCGGAACTGCCGCACCAAGGAACGCCGTGCGTACCGCCCCCCAGAAGGAGTTGATTTCCGGAGTGAATGCGCCCATGTTCATGAGCGGAACGGAAATAAGGAGTGACGCAAAGACAGATCCGCAGCCGTAAAAGAATGCCTTGACAAGGTTCTTTACCGGCTCCCTCTGGAGTTTATCCTGCTGGAATGTGTAATATATAAGTATAAATGCGGGCAGGACCGCAAGGGCAATTACATGTAACACGTCAAAACTGTTTTATGCAAAATTACAGTTTTTCCGCTATATTTGTATGTTATGACCAAGCAAATTCGCATAATCCATGGAGACGGGCCCAAGCAACTGGCCGCCTTGCTCCAGGAAGAGAAAGAAATATACCTTGTCCACGACAAAAACGTGGAAGCCTTTGCTATGGCAATAGCCGGCGCCATCCCGGCCGATACCATCCGGGCCATCATTCCTCTGGAAGCTTCCGAGGAGCGGAAAACCATGGAAACGGCGGTGGGGATAACGGAAAAGATGCTGGAAGAGGGGGCCTCACGTGGAGCCCTTGTGCTTGCAGTAGGCGGTGGAATAACCACGGACCTTGCCGGCTTTGCCGCCTCCATGTACAAACGCGGAGTGCGGTACGCCAACGTTCCCACTACGCTCCTTGCGCAGGTTGACGCAGCCATCGGCGGAAAAACCGGAGTGAACCTGCACGGATTCAAGAACATGTTGGGAGCCTTCCACATGCCCCAGTTCACCTTCATTTACCCCACCGTGTTGGAGACACTGCCCCCGGAAGAGAAGCGCTGCGGCCTTGCCGAAATGCTCAAAACCTTCCTGATTGGGGACGCCGATGCCTACCGCATGATTGCCAGTGGGAGTGCGCCGGAGGAGTTCGTCGCCAGGGCTGCGCAAATCAAGGCCGATATTGTGGAGCGTGACCCCATGGAAAAGGGAGAAAGGGCCGTGCTTAACCTTGGCCACACCTTTGGCCACGCCATTGAGCACTGCTCCGGCGGGGAGATTCCACACGGAGAGGCTGTTGGGATGGGTATAATCCTGGCGGCAAAACTGTCTGAGGGCTTAGGCGTGGCGGCAAAGGGAATGGCGGCGCAACTTGCGGAAGATTTCCAGAGACTTGGTCTTGAGACAGAGTGCCCCTTCGGTATGGAACTGTTGTACCAGGCCATGAAAAAAGACAAAAAGGACGGAAAGTTTGTGCTGCTTCGAGAGCCCGGAAAGCCCGTCATCATGACTGTTACGGAAGATGATTTGTACAAGCATACAAAATAAGGAATTCGCTCAGATCCAGGAACTTCTGCCCTCATTGGAGATGGCAGAAATCCGCCTGGACCGCTGCGCCCTGACAGACGAGGAGATAGAAACGCTCTTTTCCCAGAGCGACGTGCCGCTTGTCGCAACCTGCCGCCTGGCAGAGGAGCCCGGCGCCACGGAGATACTGGAGCGCGCCATCAAGGCCGGCGCCAAGTACGTGGACCTGGAAATGGAGGCTCCCGCAGCAGTTGGCCGGCGCATCCGGCAGGCCTGCCAGCAGTGGGGCACGGTGCTTATCCGTTCCTATCATAACTTTGACGGAACCCCGCCCCTTGCGGTGCTTGAATCCATAGTTGAACGCTCCCGCAGCTTTGGGGCAGAAATTGTGAAGGTGGCAACCATGGCCACCTCTGAAGCATCTGCAGGCGTTGTATCAGCCTTATACAACAGCTCTGAACCCGGCAGCCTTATAGCTTTTTGCATGGGGAGGGAAGGAACGCAGTCCCGCTTTGATGCCCTTACCCGGGGCGCACCTTTCACATACGCCAGCCTAAGCGACCATCAGGCAACCGCCCCCGGACAGTGGACCACGGCACAGATGAAGGAAAAACTGTACGGCGGTTTCAAGTTTGTGAAGGCGGAGAACCTTCCCATGCCGTCCTCCAAGAGCTTTGCCCAAAGAGCCATTGTGGCGGCGGCACTTGCCGGCGGCGTTTCACATCTCAGCGGTTATTCTGAATGCGGAGACAACCAGAGCGCCATTAACGTGGGCAAGGCGCTTGGCGCAAAGGTGACTGTAAACGGCAGCACGCTGGAAATAGAAGGCATAGGCGCATCGGGGGGAAGCCTGAATATCAAGGAGTTACACACCGGGGAATCCGGCCTTCTGACAAGGCTCATGGTGCCGCTTCTGGCGGTGCTCTCAAGCTCTCAGGTGCGCGTAACCGGAGAAAAGACCCTCCTTGGCCGTCCCCTCACCGGAGCTCACGACATAATGGCCGCATACGGCGTAAGGCTTTATCCGGAAGGGGCCAAAGACACCTCCGAAGCCCGCAAAAGCGACTGTTACCTGCCTCTTAGCGTATCAGGGCCCATCATTCCCGGCAGGGCCGATGTCTCCGGCCGCGGCGGTTCCCAGCTCATCTCCGGACTGCTGGCCGCACTCCCCCTTGCCGGCGGAAAATCCGTCCTGTACGTACACGAGCCAAAGAGCATCCCCTACCTTTTCATCACAGTGGATGTCCTCAAGAAATTCGGCATAAGGATAGGTTCAGAGATGGAAGGCGGAGAAGATTTCCTGGAAACCCAGGACTGGAGCCTCTGCACCGGCCTCACCTTCAAGATAAAGGGCCTCCAGAGCTACCAGGCGGCCGATTTTGCAATTGAGGCAGACTGGTCCGGCGCCGCCCCCTTCCTTGTAGCCGGGGCCGTGTTCGGAGACATTGAAGTAACGGGCCTTGACACCCGCTCCCTCCAGGCCGACATCTCCATCATGGACATCCTGATGGAAGCCGGAGCGTCCATGTCGCAGCTGGAAGACGGAGCCATCCACGTGTCGCGTGCCCCTCTGAGCCCCTTCCGGGCCGATATGAACAACTGCCCGGACCTCTTCCCCATAGTGTCTGTCCTGGCAGCCTTCTGCCCCGGAGAGAGCACCCTTCTTGGCGTGGAACGCCTCAGGCACAAGGAAACAGACCGTGCCGCTGCAATAGTGGAAATGCTTGAAGCAATGGGAGTCACGGTACGGGTAGAAGAAGACGAAATGACAATTACCGGCATGGGACTTTCCCAGCGCCTGGCTTCCGGCAGGCTGCTCCGCGGCGGAAAGTTCCGCTCCCACGGAGACCACCGTATGGTCATGGCCCTGAAGGTAGCCGCCCTTGGCGCCTCAGAGCCCGTGGAGATAGACGATGTAAGCTGCGTAAGCAAATCCTTCCCCACATTCAATGACTTGTTTGACAGAATATGAATACTTTTGGAAACAGATTCAGGGTAAGTATCTTTGGTGAATCGCACGGAGAGTGCATAGGTGTGACAGTGGACGGTGTCCTGCCGGGCATTCCGCTGAGCACGGAGGACTTCCTCCAGGACCTTTCCCGCCGCAAGGCCGGAGAGCTTGGGACAACGCCCCGCATTGAGGCCGATGAACCGGAAATCCTCTCCGGCGTGTATCAGGGCCACACCACCGGAGCACCTCTGACAGTCATCTTCCGAAACCTCAATACCCGCAGCCAGGACTACGAGAGTTTCAGGGACAATCCCCGTCCCGGTCATGCCGACTTCACGGCAAACCTCAAGTTCGGCGGTTTCAACGACCCCCGCGGAGGCGGAGCGTTCAGCGGCCGGATGACCCTGGCGGTAGTAGCAGCCGGAGTAGTAGCCAAAAAGATGCTGTACTTTGCCCGCTTCACCGCCCAGCTCAAAGAGATTGGCGGCATAGCGGATCACAACAAGTGGACAGACGCCCTCAAAGCCGCCGCGGCAGAAGGTGATTCCCTTGGCGGAGTGGTGGAATGCGCCGTAGAGGGCCTTCCTATCGGCCTTGGAGAGCCCTTCTGGAACAGCGTGGAGAGCCAGATTGCACACGCAGTCTTCTCCATCCCCGGCGTGAGAGGCATTGAGTTTGGAGACGGTTTTGCCGCCGCCGCAATGAAAGGCTCGGAGCACAATGACCCCTTCCCGGAGCATAAGTGCCATCACGACGACCCTGATCACAAGTGCTGTCACGAAGGAGACGGAGAGCATCATTGTGAGCACGGCGAAGAATCCGAACACCAGTGCTGCCACGGCAAGGGCCACTGCCACAATCACCCCCAGCCCCCTGTGACCAACCACGCCGGAGGGGTGAACGGCGGCATCACAAACGGTAACCCCGTGGTCTTCCGCGTGGCTTTCAAGCCCACCGCCAGCATTGCCAAGGCCGGCATCCCCGGACGCCACGACGTTTGCTTTGCCCTCAGAACCCCTGTCATTGTGGAGGCCATGGCCGCCATCGCACTTGTAGATTTAGCCCTGTAAACCATGAAAAAGTTAGTATCGGCCTTAATCCTTGCCGCTATGGGCCTGGTCTTATCGGCCCAACCTAAACAGCTTACAATCAAGGAGTTCCTCAAGCTCAGCGAAAAGGACACCACCTCCTACCTGGTGAAGGGCGTGGTGAGCAAGATACGCAGCAGCTCCAGCGGAAGCTTCTACCTGACGGACAAGACCGGCACCATGCTCATTTACGGCATCCAGGATCCGGCAGACCCGACACGCAGTTTCAAGCAACTTGACATAATCAAGGGAGACACCCTCTCCGTAGTGGGCCGATTCACCCTCTACGCCGGACAGACCAAGGAGATGAAGGACGGAAGGCTGGTTGCCAAGGCCGATGGCCCGGAGCACAGCCTCTCCTTCTATGACAGGCTGGACAGCAAGCCGTCGTTCAAGGGAAAAGAGGGCAAGGAGGCCGTGGAGGCATTCCGGGAGTGGGTCCAGGCCCATCTTGTGAACCCGGGCGGCGCCACCGGGAAGGTGAAGGTCAGCTTTGCCGTTGGCCGCAACGGAAAGGTTCAGGAGGTGCAGGTGCTGAAAGGCTCCGGAAAACCGGCCCTGGACGCAGAGGCTGTGCGTGTAGTCAATTCCTCTCCCAAGTGGAAACCCGCCAAGGCCGACGGAGCGCCCCTGAGGCTGCAATTTGACATTGATGTAGTATTTGAATAGAACTTTTAACAAATAGCTATGAAAAAAACTCTCTTCTGGATTATTGGCGCAGTTGCCGCCGTTTGCCTTGTCCTGGTTTGCGTCTGGGGCGGTGAAATCAGCACCATAGGCACCATTGAGTCCGTGAACGGCAACAAGTACCTGTACAAGATGGAATACAAGGCCTCCTATGACCTTGACGACCTGGTCTCCCGAGACATTGACAGCAACGCAAAGCTGCTGGATTACGTGATTGGCCGTATCGGCAAGGGCCTTCCCATAAAGATGAAGAGCGCACAGGTGGCCGACGAAAACGGAGAGATGGCCGTAATGAACTGCACGTCTTTCCAGGCAAAGCAGGCCGACGGAGACGGCTACTGGTATGGCCGTAACTACGACTTCTTCAAGAACCCTACAATGGTCACCATCTCCAGGCCCAAGAATGGGTACGCCTCCATAGCCGTGAGCGACATGTCCCACTTTGGCTACTCCCTGGAGAAACTTCCGGAGGGTTTTATGGCATCCCTCAGCTGCCTTGCTTCCGTTTACGCCCCAGTTGACGGAATCAACGAGAAGGGTCTGTGCACATCCATCATGGCTCTGCCCAAACAGGCATCCCAGCAGGACACGGAGAAAAACGATGTTGGCACCACCATTATCATGCGCCTGTGGCTGGACCGCTGCGCAACTGTGGAAGAAGCCCTTAAGCTGGCCTCGACGGTGGATATAAGGCATGACATCACCGTTGGCTCCGGCTACCACTACATGGTTGCCGACGCTTCAGGAGACTGCGCCGTACTGGAATTTGACAAGGAGGACGGCTGGAAATCAATGATTGTACGCAAAGATCCCGACGCCAAGCACATGCTTGTGACCAACCACCTGCTCTCCGAAAAGTACTACACCACGGTGCCTGATATAGCCGTAGGCAACCCCCACAGCAAGAGCTGGTGGAGGTACGAGACCGCAGGCCAGTATCTGGAGTCACTGGGCGGTGTGCTTACCCTGGAGCAGGCACAGGAGTGCCTTGCCATGGTTCACTGGAAAGACCTGGTGTGGGATAACGGTATGGTGGAAGATACCCAGTACAGCAACGTGTACGACCAGTCCAAGATTGCGCTGTACCTTCGCAACTGGAATGATTACGACACCACTGTCAAGTTCGAATTATAGTTCCGTTAATACTGGATAAAGTGTGGCTGCGTGTCTATGGACAGCAGGCCGCCGGAAGAGGCCGCTTCATCCTTCAGGACAAGGATGGCGCTCTCGTTGTCAATAAGGCTGTCGGAGATAAGGCGGGAGGTTTTGTTCCACTCTATCAGGGGGTTGCCGAGTCCCGTGCTGCCGTCTATCTCCTGAGTTGTGGCCACATATTCAGACACCGCCAGGGTGACCGAGCGTGAAGCCCAGTTCCCTGTCCAGGCGCCGTTCTGATATATTACGGTGCCGTCCTTAGTGAGCGAATAAACCTTGTACTGCGTGGTAAAGCGGCAGTCTATGCCTGTCATCCTGGAGAAAAGGCTCTTTCCGGATACGGTCAGCGAGTACTCAAAGAGCTGCAGCAATTCAGCATAGCTGATATTATAAACGTAAACGGCGTTGTCAAAGGGGAAGATGTCATAGACATCGGCCACTGTGATATTCCTGGCAGGCTGCCCGTCCAGAGGGAAGGTGGTGCGGATGCCGCCGGCATTGACAAAGGCCACATCGGCCTCACCTATGCGGCGTAAGATATCGCACATCCAGTTGCCCATTGTGGAGGAACGGTTGCCGCTGCCGGCGATGTAACTGGTTGTGGCGCTTACGTTTATGTAGCCCACAACGGTGCCAAGCGCTTCTGAGATGGCGTCTAATGCAAAGTCCGACACTTCTTTAATCTCCGTGTCAACGTATGCCGGGCGGTAATCCCTGTTAGCATCAACGGCAACGATCTGCTGGTTCTCAACGCCCGCAAAGGAAACGTTTCCGTCGTCGTCCACAACAAACTTGAGGTCTGCATAGGCGTAGTGCTCGCAGAATCGGCCTCCCTGAAGGAAGGTAACGCCGGTTGACGCTGTGCCGGACTGGACATTATGGGTATGCCCTCCAAGCACAAGGTCCACGGAGGAGCCCTGCGGCAGATGCTCGGCGGCGTAACTGGCCGAATCGTGGGTCAGCAGAACGGTTGCGTCGCAGCCCTCCGTCTTCTCCAGGCTTGCGGCTATGATATCGGCATTATTGTAATTCTCAATTATGGAATATCCCATTCCTGAGAACTTTGACGTCATGATGCTGGAGGCGTAGTTCATTGCATAGCCCACAACGCCAATCTTGACCTTGATGGCCTGGTCCTTGGAATTGTAGGCCAGTTTCTCTACCACGACATAGTCTTTGGCGTGGGCGTCACGGCTGCCGTAGCGGTAAAGGTTGGCACATACCATCGGCACTTTGTTTTCATACGTGTGGTCCCGCCACTGGTAGTCCAGCAAAGTTGCATCCGCATCCGACATGGTCTCAAAGCCCCAGTCAAATTCGTGATTGCCTACTGCCACTGCATCGTAATCCATCATTTCCATGGACGTGTATATCGGCCATCCGGCAAGCAGGTTTGAAACACTGGCCCCCTGGTACAGGTCTCCGCCATCCAGAAGGAGCAGGCGGTCCTTGTCGTACTGGTCTCCCCTTTCCCTTAAAGCCTTGGTCTTCTTGGCTATATAGGCAAGACGGTAATGGGTCTGGGTTTCGTCAATTTCTACCAAATGGCCGTGAATGTCCGTGGTCTGCACAACGTGCATGAAATATTCTCCCGGAGCCGGTTTGTCCGCTTCTGCGGGCGGATCTACGGAAGGGTCGCCCGCCGGCTCCTGTGGAGTCTGAGTCTTGACGCAGGATGCGGCAAACACCAGCGACAGAATTATAAGAAATAATTTTTTCATTGTTTACTGGAGGGTAAAGTTGCCGCTGCGGTCCTTGTCCAGAGTGCTGGCGTAGGGATTGTTTGTGGTGTAGCTGGCGTCGTAGGTGCCGTCTGTTTCTGAGCGGAAACTCAGATAGTATGTCCATTTGTTTGGATAGGAAGAGTTCTGATAGCGTTCTGTATAGGTGATTTTAGCCGTGGAGGTTCCTGTCTTGGAATAAGTAAAGTCCAGAATATGGTAGCTGCTGCTGATAGACGTGCCAAGGTTGAAACTGGTCACATCGTAATAGACAAAGCCTTCCGCTCCAAGCTGGAACCATTGCTGGGTTGATGTGCCGGGGTTAACAGTGAAACGTTTGTAGGCAATGCTTGACGGAGACTCGGCAATAACCGTTGGCTCTTCGCGCGCAAACGTGAATGTTCCCTGCTGGCCAAACTCATAAGTGTATGTACCGCCGGAATAAGAAGTAAACGTGAGTACAAGCGGCCTTGTGGCAGAACCGGAAGGCCCCTTGAATACATATACAAGAGACGCCTTGTTTACATCTGTCTTGGAGTATGTGGCCGACTCCAATGCAAACTGAGAGTATGAACTTGCCGGATTTATAGAGCTGTTGCTGTCAAAATACAAATCCAGCACAGAAGAATTGTAATTCAGTACAAAGTGATATCCGGAGGCGTTGGCCGGGGCATAATCCGTCACGGGCTCCTCAGGCTCCACTTCTTCTTCCGGGGCCTCACCAGAGCGTATAAGGTTGTATTCATTTCCGCCTAGAGATACGTGCATGGTGTTGGGGCCGCGGTCTATTATGGTCATGACATCCATCTGACCGTCATCATAGAAAATCTGAATCCTGTTGCTTGCAGGATCATGGACATAATTGAAGGTGTCTGAATTCTCCACCGTCCCTATCACATAGCGGTAGCGGCCGGTGTAGTCCGGGTTAAACTGTATCTCATATAGGAACCCTGGAATTTCATATGTCCATATGCCGAATATGGAGTTGTCCGTGGATGAGCCAGTCTTGCCGTTACAGGCAGACAGGGCCACAACCGAGAGTATTGTCAAAAGTAAGTGCTTGATTCTCATAACGCAAAGATACATTTTTTTGTTTACTTTTGACAAAAGAGAGTTCTAACTCACGTCGCCTTTGGTGTAACCAACTTTGATTACCGTATCGGCCGATACTGTAATGCTTCGGCCGAATTCGTATTCCCCGCTCATCTCGTCTTCCTGCGCCTGGTAGAAGGAGAGGCTGTCCCCAACCTTGACGCTTACCCAGAAGGACTCCCCGTACTGGTTCAGGACGGTGAGGTAGATGTTGGTGCCGGATGGGACGTCAAAGCCCTGGGCGGTGAACTTCCAGTCGTAGTTGGTGGAACTGGAGACAATGAATTCGTCCGGGTCATAGATGGCGCTCACGTGGGCGGTGGTGCCGGGGTCTGTGTCCGCGTATGTCACGGTCACGGTGACATCGGCCCCGGGCATTGTGAAACTGCCGTAGGGGGAGTTCCAGGTGATGCTCACAGGGGTGCCGGCGGAGGTTTTGGCCGATACGCCCCTGACCGTCTTGCCGGAAGGGACGGCCACCGTAAAGGAAACGTTTTCCCCGGGGATGTAGGCCGATCCGCCGGTGAAATACACGTTTTCACCGCTGGCGGTGTAGGCCTTTTCCGCCTGGGCGCTGAGGGTGACGGAAGTGGCTGCGTCCGGAATCCGGACGGCCGAATAGTAACCGTAGCTGTCCAGGCCATCGCCATAAATTACAAAGCCGAATTCCCCGCCCTGGTTTGTTGTGGCCTTGACGGGCTTGTAGCCGCTGTCTGCGCTGGCAAAAAGGTAAACCAACTCTCCGGGAATGGCCCTTGTGATGGGAACGCCGTAGTAAATGTCCTTGTCGGAATATATCTGGGCCTTGGAGATATGGCTGCCGGGGGTGTAGGAAACGGGGATCTTTTCCCTGAAAACAAGGGTGACGGTAATGTCCTGAGCGGGCATTTTGAAGCGGACGTACGCCCTGGAGATGACCTCAAGAGGGACGGACGACACGGAGCTTTTTGCGCTTTCCAGGTAATAGGGGTCTGCCGTATAGAACGACGCCGCGACAAGCTCCCCGTCAATTGCCTCCGTGGGGAAGAAGTTGGGGGTGTAGCCCTCCGGGATGTCCCTCTGGATATAAGGGTCAGAGGCGTTGACCCAGGTTATCTTATGCCTTGAGTGCTGCTCTCCGGTAACCCTCAGGGTGACAGGGCCGGTGACCTCCTGATAATCCGGGCGTACGGTCACGTTGTACACCCAGTCATAATTCTCCGTACGGCTGAATCTGCAGCCGGTGGTGGCGCTGAGGTCCTGCCACTTGCCGTCTCCCATCTTGAACTCAACTTTGGTGATGGTGTAGGCATCAGGGGTTACAAGGTAGCAGTCAAAGTACTTGTACTTGAGATCAGGGGATACGCCATACAGCTTGATGCCGTCCTGGTTGTCCTCCAGAGTCATGGTATAGCCCGTGCTGCTCAGCTGCTGCTGCACGGCATAGGCTACCACAATGTTGAAATCATCCTCCGGTACGGGCACCAGAACGGACAGTTTCTGGGCCTGGATTATCCCCTGCGGCATGGCTGGCTGATACACCTTGTCTCCAACGTGGATATGGATACTCTTCATGTGAACGGCGCTGAAACCGTCCGGAAGCTTTTCACCGGAAGAAATGGAAATGGAGAAGTTGTCCCCTTTTTTTAGTTTTTGACCCACTGATACTCCTCAAACGTTTCCTATGAAAGAAGGAGTTATATT
>JAEEGL015881436.1_pt1 | contig 13337 bp, 16 predicted proteins | sample 9134231 | NCBI WGS metagenome assembly JAEEGL01 (sample SAMN16246548, study PRJNA631951) | gut metagenome | biome: gut microbiome; feature: rumen; material: fiber-attached | host: Bos | place: Iran: Karaj | collected 2018-10 | reverse complement strand
TGAATTCGCTTTCGCCTATCTAGGAGAACTGGGGCTCGACGCGGAGGGGACGGAGTTTGCGGTCGACGTCACCGAAGAAGGGGAGCCGGCGATCCGCATTTTCGTCCCGGGCTGCCCCTATACGGAGCGGATGCGGATCGGGGAGGATCTCGGCGCTGCTTTCGGCGTCGAAGTGCGTGTGGAAACGGGAAAGGAGGGAGGGCGGTGAAACTGCCGGGATGGGGACGGAACGGGTGGATCCTAGTGCTGCTCGCGGCGATGGGGATTTTGCTCTTCGTTCTGGGCGGGGTGCTCGGGAAGGAGAACCGGGGAACTGCCGGATCGGACTACGCCGGGTATCTCGAGGACCGGGTGAGGGAGCTCTGCATGAGCATCGACGGGGTCAGGGAGGCGGACGTCTTCCTCACCCTCTGCGAGGACCCGGAGGTGAAGGCGGCGGTCTCCGGGGGGATGTTCGGCGGGGAGAAGACCTCATCGGTCCCGGCGGTGCGGGGGATCGCGGTGGTCTGCACGGGCGGGGATTCGCCCACTCTCCGGGAGACCGTGACCCGCCTGATCTCCGCCGCCCTCGGGATCCCCACCAACCGGATCCGGGTCGAGGGATCGGAGCGGAAATGACCGCCCCGTTCTATCCTCCGGGTGCGGCGCATAGGATGGGACGGAAGAAGATCCCACAGAATCGAGGTGCAGGGTATGAAAGAGAAATGGAAGAAATTCCGTCAGAAATGCGCGGAGCTTTCGAAAAAGGCCGGAACGCGGGCCGTCATCGCGGTCTGCGCCGTGCTCATCCTTGGCGGGGCGGCCATAGCGAAATCGATCCTCGGCGGGGGCGGGTCCGTGAAGGCTCCCTCCCGGCTGGCGGTGGATCTCGCGTCCGATCCGGCGGCGAAGGAGGCGAAGGGAGGAGGGGCAGAATCCGGTCCGGAAGACGCGGAGGCCGGGCAGTCCGCCGCTCTCTCATCCGGGGAGACGAGGGACTATTTCGCCTCCATCTCCCTGGAAAGACGGCAGGCGCGGGACGAGGCCATCGAAGTGCTGAAAACCGTCACCGCCAGCGACACGGCCACCGGAGACGCGAAGGCGGACGCCGCGGCAGCCATTGGAAAGATCGCGGAGGGGATGGAGAGCGAGGCCAACATCGAGTCCCTCGTCCGCTCCAAAGGCTTCGAACAGTGCGTCGCCGTGGTGAACGGGGGCAAGTGCAGCGTGATCGTGGAGAGCGACGGGCTTCTCCAGAGCGAGGTCGCCCAGATTTCCGAAATCGTCTGGGAACAGGCCGGGATCGCGCCGGAGAATCTGAAAATCATCGAAAAGGGGAAGTGAATACTCAGCCGGGGGCAGGGACAACGGAGGGGATCCGCTCGCCTGCCCCTTTTTTCCGTATTTCCGTCAAAATGCCCCAATTGTGACATTTTTCCCCGGCCCCTTTTTTTTCGGCGGGATCTGTGGTATAATACGAACGAAGTATTCTTGACGAGGTGAAGGATGAACGCCCTAAACGGACCCGAAGCCGCCCTCCTGGCCCGCATGTACGCCGCCATCGGATGCCCCTTCCTCGACGCGGTTTTCTCCACCGTGACGAGGCTCGGGGACTACGGCTGGTTCTGGATCCTTACGGCCGCCGTTCTCCTCGCCGTTCCCGGGACGCGGAAGATCGGGTTTCAGATGGGGCTCGCCCTGATCTTCGGAGCCCTGATCTGCAACGTGGGGCTGAAACACCTCACGGTCCGGATCCGGCCCTATCTCTTCGATCCCTCGGTGAAGCTGCTGGTCCCGCCCGACAGCTATTATTCCTTCCCCTCCGGGCACGCCGCGGTCTCCTTCGAGGGAGCCGTCACGATCTTCCGGTACAGCAGGAAATGGGGGATCGCCGCCCTCGTCCTCGCCGTCGTCATCGCCTTCTCCCGCCTCTATATCCGCGTCCACTACCCGACGGACGTGCTCGCCGGAGCCGTGATCGGGACCCTGTGCGCGTTTGCGGCCGGGAAAGCGGCAGACCGGATTTTCGCCCGGTTCTCCAAAAAAGAGGCGGAATGATCCCGCCGTCAGTTCGTCCGAAGCGGAGGCCCCCATGTTCTTCAACGACAGGAATGAAAAAATCGTATACGCGGCCGCCGCGGACAGATCGGAGGCTTTTTCCTGTCTGCTCGCGGGGGTGACGTATCCGAATCCCGACTACCGGATGGTCCGCCGCCCTTCCAGAGAATACGTCTTCGAATACGTGATCGACGGGCGGGGCTGGATCGAGACGGGCGGGGAGCGCATTCCCGTTTCCGCCGGGACTTTCTATATGTGCCGCAAGGGGGCGGAGCTGAGCTACGGATCCGAACCGGACGCGCCCTACGAAAAGATCTGGCTCAACGCCGACGGGACCCTGCTCTCCCGGATGTGCGACATGTTCGTGCTGGAACCCGTCGTCACGGCGGAGGTCAACGTCCTCGACCTCTTCCTCGAGATCCACGACCGGCTCTCGCGGATGGCGGAGGGAGGGGAAGCGGACGCCCACGCGGAGATCCTCTGCCTGCTCTTCCGCATCCTCACGGCGGCGGAGAAGGACGTCTATTTTCCCCGGGCCAGACCGCGGAACACCCTCGACGAAAAGATCCTCTCGTGGCTGGACGCGAATATCTATTCCGACTTCTCCCTCGACACGGTGGCGGCGGAATTCGGCGTCACGAAGATGCACGTGATCCGGGTCTTCAAGAAGCGGTTCGGCATCACGCCCATCCAGTACGTGATCGAGCGGCGGATCGGGGTGGCGAAGAGCCTTCTGACGGGGACGGTGATGCCCATCAAGGAGATCGCGTCCCTTCTCCGGTATTCGAACACCCAGCATTTTTCCTCCTCCTTCAAGTCCGCCGTGGGGTGCACCCCGGGGAAATACCGGCAGTCCAAAAACGGCTGAGCGTTCTCCCGTTTTCCCGTCCCCCGGCGTTTATACAAAAAACGGACCCCGGCGGGGCGCATGTTTGAATAAGTTGCCGGGAAAAAAATTGTGAGAAGCCCTTGATTTCGAGAACAGTATTTGATATAATACATCTATAAGAAGCATTATCGCTGTCATCTTCAATCATTGCAGAGGAGCGTATCAAATGATTTCGTGCGACGTAACCATTAAGAATAACGTGGGCCTCCATGCCAGACCGGCGACGTTCTTTATCCAGAAGGCCAATTCCTACAAGAGCTCTATCTGGGTGGAAAAGGATGACCGCAGAGTCAACGCGAAGAGCCTGCTCGGCGTGCTCTCCCTCGGGATCGTCAAGGGAATGACGATCACCCTGATCGCGGACGGCACCGACGAAGAGGAAGCTCTCGAAGGATTATCCACCCTGATCGACAGCGGTTTCGCGGAGTAAGGGTTCCGCCGCGCGCAAAGTCCCTCCGGGGGATATCTGCGGCCATGCGGCATCGGATCACAAGAGGCAGGAAACGGGCGATGGTGAAGAAACGCATCATCGCCCGATTTGTTCATGGGGAGGATCATGCCACAGCTCTCACCGAACATCGGATTCCTCCGGGAAAAGGCGGCGGCCCTTCCGCGTCTGCCCGGGGTCTATATCATGAAGAACGCGGCGGGGAAGGTCATTTACGTCGGAAAGTCCCGCTCCCTCCGCGACCGCGTGTCCCAGTACTTCCACGGGGACCACGACGTCAAGACCGCGCGGATGGCGTCCTCCGTCCACGACTTCCGGTTCGTCACCTGCGACACGGAGATGGAGGCCCTCGCCCTCGAGAATTCCCTCATCAAGCAGTACGCCCCGAAATACAACATCAAGCTCAAGGACGCGAAATCCTACCCCTATATCCGCATCGGGAAGGATTCGGAGGACGAATGGCCCCGCATCACCATGAACCGGAAGCGCACCACGGACGGGAGCCGGTATTTCGGACCCTATTCGTCGACGGCCACGGTCTTCGGCGTGATCGGCCAGCTCGAGCGGACCCTGCGCCTGCCCACCTGCAAGCGGAGATTCCCCCAGGACATCGGGAAGGAGCGGCCGTGCGTCTACTACCAGATGGGCCGCTGCATGGGAGTCTGCACCGGGGAGGTCGGCCGGGAGGAGTATCTCGCGGCCATCGAACAGGCGGCGGGGATCCTCAGAGGCGGGACCCGGGAGGTGATCGCCGATCTGACGCGGAAGATGAACGAGGCGTCCGAAGCCCTCGAATTCGAGACCGCCGCCAGATGCCGGGACGCCATCGCCGCCATGCGCAGGCTCGGGGAGCGTCAGAAGGCCGTGGGATCCCCCGACGTGGAGTGCGACGTGATCGGGCTCCATCTCACGAGCGTGGAGGGCGTGCGGTTCCGGGACTGCGCCGCCGTCTTCTATGTCCGGAGCGGGTATATCGCCGACAGCGAACACTTCCTTTTCGGCGGGGATGAGATCACGGCGGAGGAGGCGGACGGGAACGGGGATTCTCCCTTTTCCGCGTTCCTGCTCTCCCTCTACCAGTCCCGCGAATTCATTCCGGGGGAGATCCTTCTCTCCTTCGAGATCCCCGATCACGACCGGGAACTGCTCTCCGCCGTCCTCACCGAGCGGTCGGGACACCGGGTGGAGATCCGGACGCCCCGCCGGGGAGCTTCGAAATACCTCTGCGACATGGCGGTGACGGACGCGGCCAAGCACTCCGAGAACAGCGCGAAGCAGGAGAAGGACGGCGAACGCACCCTTGCCTCCCTCGCCTCCCTTCTGAAACTGGAAGTCCTGCCCGAGCGGATCGAGGCCTACGATATCTCGAACCTCGGGGACGAGCACATCACCTGCGGCATGGTGACGGCCGTCGACGGGAAGATGAAGAAGAGCGAATACCGCACCTTCCGCATCCGCTCGAAAGACGGGCAGGACGACTACGCCGCCATGACGGAAGCGCTTTCCCGGCGGCTCGCCCACATCGGACAGCCCGACGACTCCATGTCCGCCGAACCGGATCTGATCCTGCTCGACGGCGGGCGGGGCCACGTCTCGGTGATCAAGGAGATGATGGCCCGGGAGGGATACGAGATCCCGGTCTTCGGCATGGTGAAGGACGAGCACCACAAGACCCGCACCCTCTGCGACGAGAGCGGGGAGATCACCATCGCGCGGCAGGCCGATGTCTTCCGGCTGATCTACGGGATCCAGGAGGAAGTCCACCGGTATTCGGTCTCCCGCATGACGAACGCGAAGAGAAAGACCCTCCGCACCTCCTCCCTCGAAAAGATCAAAGGGATCGGACCGGCGAAGGCGAAGATCCTCTTGAAGGCGTTCGGCTCCCTCGCCGCGGTGAGATCCGCCGACCGGGACGCCCTCGCCGCCGTGCAGGGGATCTCAAAGGCCGACGCCGAGGCGGTCTGGCGGCACATCCACGAAAATTCGGACGAAACACCCTCCGGGGAAAGGATAGAATCAGAATGAGAATCATCACAGGAAGCGCAAGGGGAACGGGACTCACCGCCCCCGAAGGAGAAACGACCCGTCCCACCTCGGACAAGGTCAAGGAAGCGGTTTTCTCCATGATCCAGTTTGACGTGGAAGGCCGGAACGTGCTCGACCTCTTCGCGGGCAGCGGGCAGATGGCGCTGGAAGCCCTGTCGCGCGGCGCGGAAAAGGCGACCCTCGTGGACTCCTCCCGGGAAGCGGCGGCCTGCGTCGAGGCGAACGCGAAAAAGACCCATCTCTCGAACCGGTGCAGGATCGTCAACAACACCTACACCTCCTATCTTCGTGCGGCGGCGGGACGGGAGAAATACGATCTGATTTTCCTCGATCCGCCCTACGGCTCGGGGATGCTCCCGAAAGCCCTCCGCGCAATCGACGCCGGGGAACTCGCGGCTCCCGGGTCCACGCTGGTCTGCGAGACAGACTGCGACGTCCCTTCCAGCGCCACCCGGCTCCGGACCCGGATGCGGAAGGATGAGGAATACACGGCGGAGCTCGTCCTCAAAGACGTGTTCGGCGGGGACGAAGAGCTTGCCGCGCGGTATGAAGTCCTGAAATCGAACCTCTACGGACGCACCCGCATCACCCTGCTCACCCCGAAGACGGCGGAAGAAACGGGATCCGAAGAGTCGGCATCCGATAAGCCGGCATCTGAAGAGCCGGAAGCGGAAGGAGAGGCGGAATGAGACACGCCGTCATCACCGGGAGCTTCGACCCCGTCACCTCGGGCCACGCGGACCTGATCCGGCGGGCGGCGGCGATGTTCGACCGGGTCACCGTGCTGATCCTCGCCAACACCGAAAAGGCCGCGGGGCTCTTTCCCCCTTCCGAACGGCTCCGGTTCTGCGGGGCCGTGTGCTCCGGGATCCCGGGGGCGGACGCGATGCTCTGGGGCGGGCTCACCTCCGACGCGATGGAGAAGATCGGAGCCCGGTTCATCGTCCGGGGGGCCAGGTCCGGGTCGGATTTCGACTACGAATACTCCCTGGCCGCCATCATGAAGCGGTTCGATCCCGCAATAGAGACCCTCGTCCTCCCCGCCTCCCCGACCCTCGCCGAGGTCAGTTCCACCTACGTGCGGGATCTCCTCAAATACGGAGCGCCCCTCGGCGACGCGGTCCCGGAGGTCTGCCGCGCGGACGTGGAAGAGACTTTCCGCCGCCTCGCGGATGGGAGAAGCTAATCCCGAAAAAGCAGAAAGCCCGGCAGTTTTCTGCGCCGCCGGGCATGAGTTTCACCGGATCATCTGCATCCGCCGCAGTTGCCGAGGCATCCTCCGCATCCGCCGCCGACGGTGCCGCCGTTGTTCTGGCAGCCGCAGCCGTCGCCGTTCGTGTGGAAAAGCGTGATGAGCGCAAGGGCTACGGCGATCCAGCCGAGTCCGTTCCAGCCGAAGTCACACATGTTCGCGTCCTCCTTTCCCGGGGATCACTGCCAGTATATGCCGTCCCCCGGGATCCGTGCGCGCGGAAGGACGCATAGATCCTCCCCGTCCGGGGCATACTGCCGCCAGAACCCTTTTCTGAGGAGGATCCCATGAATCAGGATCAAAGACCGCCCATCATGCACGCGGAACAGAAACTCAGCATCCCCGGAGCCCTCGGCGCGGCGCTCATGGAGGAGGACGCCTCCCTCGAACGCTTTTCCCGCCTCTCCGAAAAGGAAAAACGGGAATTCGTCGGCGGAGCGCAGGGCCTGACCACCGGATACGAAATGCGCCGGTACGTCCGGGCTTTCGTCCGCGGGGAGGAAGTGCGCTGAATCTCCGTCCGCGGGCGGGGCAGAATGCGGGGAAGACATGTCCGTCGAAATCGAAAGAAAATTCCTCATCCGAAAGCCGGATTTCAAGCTCATCGCGGCTCAGCCGGACTGCACCGTCTGGCGGATCACCCAGACCTATCTGAAAAACCTCCCCGGCTCGTCGACCGAACGCCGCGTGCGCCGGATCGAAGAGGACGGGGAGATCACCCATGTCTACACGACGAAGGACAAGCTCGGCGGGATCAGCCGGGAGGAGATCGAGCGGACCGTCCCGGAGGAGGAATACCGCCGCCTCCTCGCCGAAGCCGAAACCCGGATCGAAAAGACCCGATACCGCTTCCCCTACCGGGGGCACCTCATGGAGATCGACGTCTATCCCTTCCTCTACGGCGGCCCCGGACTGGAAAACAGAGCCGTCCTCGAGGTCGAGCTGGGCGCGGAGGACGAGGAATTCGAGGTCCCGGAGTTTCTCGAAATCGAGCGGGAGCTCACCGGGACAAGGGAGTTCTCGAACAAGAGCATGGCGAAGCCCGTGAAGTGAATATGAAACCGGGAGCTGGATCCTCACACAGAGGGGAACGGCTCTTTTTGATTTTTCCTTGACAAATCTTGAACGGTGTGGTATACTACAAAAAAAGAGGAGAGGAGTCCGATCATGAAGAGGATCTTTCTGCTGTCCGTTCTTCTCGCCGCGGTCCTCCTCTTCGCGGGATGCGCCGAACGGGAACCGGAAGAGACCGGGGGAAGCGAGACTTCCAAGATCGGATTCGATCCCGAATGGTACCGGGAAGAATTTCTCGCCCGGGAAGATCAGGAAGGCTACGTGCCGTTTGAGAGCAAGTACGGCTACGATATCCCCGAGATCACGGGCTTCACCGAGGGATTCGTCGATTACCTCGGCCGCTCCGTCACCCTGTCCGCTCCTTACGAAGGGGCGAACCGGGACTTCCTCGAAGACGGGCGGGGAGGAGTGTTCGTCTTCCGCACGGTCCGGGCCGGAGAGGAGGACGGAAAGGCGGGCAATGTCTCCGACGGGATCGTGTATTACGACGCGGAGGGGATCCCCTCCCGGATCTGCGTCGACCCCGCGTGCACCGTCCCGGGACCCTGCACCCACGGGATGGAGATTTCCGGCTCCTTCGCGCAGTTCTGGGACGGCGCGCTTTATTTTGTCGGATACCGGCAGGAGCCGTGGCCGGAAGGGGAGGAGCACCCGGGGATCGAAGGGCTTCCGCTCCGAAGCTATGTCATGCGGTACGACATCGAAAAAAGGACCTTCCGCAAGCTGATCGAGTTTTTCGACCGCACCTGTTTTCTCATGGTGATCCGGGACGGCGTTTTGTACCTCGTGAGCGGGGAAGACGCGGAGGGGGATTCCGGTCCGGTGAAATACCTCTCCTCCGTCGATCTCGAAAGCGGGGAAGCCTGCCGGATCCGCGTCGGACAGAGCGACGTGTACGGGATCTGCGAGGGAAAGCTCGTGCTCCAGTCCCCCGATTACGGAAAGCAGTGGGACCGGGCGGAATACAAGGTGGAGCTCATGGACCCGGAGGACGGTTCCCGGAAGAAGATCGCCTCCTATACCTCCCCTTACTGCGGCGCGGCGGGGAAGTACGTCCTCTATCTCGGCAGGTGGGAGAACGGCGCGGGCTATGATCTGTACCGCCGGGACCCGAATTCCGACAATCCCGAAGTGCTCGGACGGAACGTCGTGAAATTCCGCGCGTTCGGGGACAAATGCTTCTGGCTCTGCGGCGACGGGTCGGTCTGGCGGACGGACGTGATCGCGTACAGCCCCCGCAAGATCGCGTCGAAGGCGGCGGATTTCCGTCTGCAGGACGACGGGCGGATCGCGTATTTCACGGAGAACCCCTTCCGGGGCGCGAAGACGTCCGGTTTCGGGATCGACACCCTCGGAAACGGAAGCCTCTGGGTCTCGAACGGCTTTCACCGGGAAAAGATCTGGGAATCCTCCGGGTCCGTCCGCTGGCTGGGGGTGTGCGCCGTCGGACAGAGCGTCGCGTTCGTCACGGCAATGTACGTCGAGATCCTCTGGCCGGACGACTATCAGTACCGGGAGACCCGGATCGTCAAAGAGACCCTCGACGGGGAGCCCCCGCAGATCCTGTACCGCCGGCTGTACAACATGAGCGACGAGGAGTTTCGGAGCCATCAGTCCACCGTCGCGGAGACATACGTGGAGAAGGGCGGCTACTGGCTCATCAAACCCCGTTTCCGCTATTATCCGATAAAGCCCTGAGCCCGTTCCCCTGAAAAACAGGACATGAATCCGTCCGGACCGCAGCGAAAGCCGATCCGAACGGTTTTTCCATTCCCTCTTGACAAAGCGTTCCCTCTGTGCTATACTGTGGGAACCGAATCTGAAATTGAAATTCATTTTCAAAAGCGTGGGAATATGCAGTACAGAACGAAGCAGCGGGACGAGATCCTGCGGTTTTTCAGGGAACACGGGGAACAATGTTTCTCCGTCAAGGAGGTCTACCGTCAGGTCGACGCCGGGGAGGCAACCGTTTTCCGGGCCATCATGGCTCTGACCGACGCGGGACTGCTCCGCAAATTCACGGCCGGCGGCGGACGGGGGGAGTGCGCCTATTATCAGTACGATTCCTGCGGTGCGCGGCCCGACCACATCCACCTCCGGTGCGAGGAATGCGGGGAGCTCATTCACATGGACTGCTCCTTCCTTGAGACCATCCTCGGCCATTTCATGAGCGAGCACGGATTTGCGGTGGACTGCGGCCGGACCGTCATCTACGGCACCTGCGCCTCCTGCCGGGAAAAGGCAGAGCGGACAAAACGGGCGGATCCGGACTCCCGGGACGCGGACGGAGAGGGGGAGGAGCGATGAAGACTTTTACCCGATCCCTCCGCGTCTGCGCGTTCTTTCTGTCCATTCTTCTATTCTCCGGATGTCTTGCCGGATGCGGGTCCGGAAAGGCGAGGGGGGACAGGCCCTATGTCGTCGCCACCAATTTCGCGGTGTTCGATATCGCCCGGCAGGTCGCGGGGGATTCTGCCGAGGTAGAGATGCTCCTGCCCCCCGAGACGGAATCCCACGGCTACGAGGCCACCCTCGCGGACGCGGCGAAGATCGCGCGGGCGGATCTCTTCGTGTACGTCGGCGGGGAGAGCGAGGACTGGGCCGCCGATCTGCTCGGATCCATGCGGGAGGAAGACCGTCCCAGCACCCTCGCGGCTCTGGAATGCTGTTCCGCCTACGCCGAAGAGAAGGGCGAAAAGATCCTGGAGCAGCAGGAGGGGGCGGAGCACGGGGAGGAAGAGGAACCGGACGAACATGTCTGGACCTCCTTCGAAAACATCCGCGCCATCGCCCGGGGCGTCGCCGGGAGCCTGAACGAAATCGACCCGGAGGGGACGGCGGAAGTCGAAGCCTCCCTTGCGGCGTATCTCGAAAAGATCTCCGCCCTCGAAGCGGAATATGCGGCGTTTTTCGCGTCCACCGACAAGCGGTTCATCGCCGTGGCGGACCGGTTCCCCTTCCGCTATCTCGCCGAGGAGTGGGATCTCGACTACGTGGCGGCCTTCAGCGGGTGTTCTTCGAACGTGGAGGCCTCCCTCGCCACCGTGAACGCCCTCGTGGACGCGGTGAAGACCCATCACCTTCCGGCGGTGCTGATCATCGAATTCTCGGACGGGCGGTGCGCCTCGGCGGTCTCGCGGGAAACGGGATGCGCCGTGCTCACCCTCGAATCCGGGCACAACGTCACAAAAGGGGACTTCGATTCCGGCGTGACCCTGCTCGATCTGATGTCCCGCAACCTCGGAACGCTGAAAACCGCCCTGGGATGAATCCCGGAAGAAAGGCTGACCCATGAACATCATAGAAGCGAACAATCTGACCCTTGCCTACGAGGGCGTGACGGCGGCGGACCGGGTCTCCTTCGCGCTGGGAGCGGGGGAATACCTCTGCGTCGTCGGGGAAAACGGATCGGGGAAGAGCACGCTGCTCAAGGCCGTGACAGGGGAGCTGAAACCGGCGGGGGGAACGCTTTTCGTCGCGCCGGAGCTCAGAAAAAACGGCATCGGCTACCTGCCCCAGCAGTCGAAGATCCAGAGGGACTTCCCGGCGTCCGTCCGGGAGGTGGTGCTGTCCGGCTGCGTCGCGCGGGAGGGGGCGGGATTCTTCTGGAAAAAGGAATCAAAGCGCAAGGCCGCGGAGGCGATGGACCTGCTCGGCATCCGGGATCTCGCCGAAAAGACCTTCGGGGATCTCTCGGGAGGACAGCGGCAGAGAGCGCTCCTCGCCCGGGCCATGTGCGCCTCGGACACCCTGCTCCTGCTCGACGAACCCGTGACGGGACTGGATCCCGAAGCCGCCCACGGGATGTACGCCGCTATCCGCCGGATCAACAAGGAGCGGGGATGCGCGGTGATGATGGTGACCCACGACGTCGGATGCGCCCTCAGAGAGGCGGATCTCGTGCTGTCGATGTGCCGCGGGCATTCCTTCTTCGGCACCGTCGCGGCCTACGAACGGCACGAGCAGATGGATGAGGCGGCGGAAGAGATCCTGCACCGCCGCACCCACGGATTCCGGCACAAGGGGACCGGGGAAGATCCGAATCCCCCGGCGGAAGGAGGGGAGACAACATGACGCTTTACGAAATTATGACCTCGGACTTTCTCGTCCGGGTGATCATCAGAGGCCTGGCGGTGGGACTTCTGGTCTCCCTGTGCTCCGCCGTCCTCGGGGTGAGCCTCGTGCTGAAACGGTACTCGATGATCGGGGACGGGCTGTCCCACGTGGGATTCTTCGGGCTCGCGCTGGCCTCCGCCGCCGGGGTGGGATCCCTCTATTCGATGGAGATCTCCATCCCCGTCGTGATCCTCTCCGCCGTGCTGATCCTGCGCCTGTCCCGGGGGAACGGACGGCTGAACGGGGACGCGGCCTGCGCGGTGGTCTCCACGGGGGCGGTGGCGGTCGGGACCCTGCTCTACAACGTCACGGGCGGCCGGTCCGGGGATATCTGCTCCTCGCTCTTCGGCTCCTCCTCCGTCTTCACCATCTCGGGGAAGGACATGATCCTCTCCCTCCTGCTCTCGGCGGCGGTGCTCGCGTGGTTCGTGCTCAGCTTCAAGACGATCTTCTCCGTCACATTTGATGAGACCTTCGCGCGGGCGGCGGGGGTGAAGACCAATCTCTACGGGCTGACCTTATCCGTTCTCACCGGCATGACGATCGTCGTCGGGATGAAGATGATGGGATCGATCATGATCTCGGCCCTTTTGATCTTCCCGCCCCTCACCGCCATGCGGATCACCGGGAATTTCCGCCGGACGGTCATTCTCTCCGCCGTCATATCCGCCGCGTCCTTCACGGTGGGCTATCTCGTCACCTGCGCCGTCTCCCTCGGGGAAACCTTCGCTCCGATCCAGACCGGAGCCGCTGTCGTCACCGTCAATCTCCTCGTCTTCTGCGCCGTCTACGGAATCGCGTGGCTCCGCGGCAGGATCCGGCAGAAGAGGACGGGTTTGTCGGCGGAAGCAGTCTGATCCTCCGCGAAAATCCGAAAAAAACGACCCGGCGTGTGCTCTCATGAAAGAGACCGCGTCGGGCCGAAGTTTTTAACCGTACCGATTCATACGTCCTGCCCGGACCAGCAGGTGGATCCCCGCCCAGAGGACGACGAGGAATACCGCCATCCCCAGGCAGGCAGTCATGACGGTGAAAAAGCGGGTGTCCGTTCCGCCGCTGTCCACGCTGGCGATCATGGTGCGTTCCAGGGTCAGCATGGCCATGGAGGAATCGGCCAGAGCCGTACACCGCAAAACGCTTTCCCGGGCGGAGCGGCCCTGTCTTTTCCGCGCCAGCCTGACGACGGCGAAGATCATTTTGTAAAAGGTGAAGGCGGCAGTGCCGATGACGGGGATCAGACCCTTCACGTCGGCGATCCTCTCCCGGATGCTCAGCACATTGGTCCCGGCGACCACGACGCTCAACAGGACCAGCAGAATCCCGGAGGCTCTCACCAGCCCGATCCCGCCCTCCCCGGATCCGATCCGGGATATTCTGTCGGCAAGCGTGCGGACAAAGGGCTGACCGGCGGCCTTTCCGCTGTCCGGTCCCGCGGCGCCGTCTTCCTCCCGCTTTTTCACGGAGAAGGAGGCGGC
>JAEEGL015747764.1_pt1 | contig 13337 bp, 9 predicted proteins | sample 9134231 | NCBI WGS metagenome assembly JAEEGL01 (sample SAMN16246548, study PRJNA631951) | gut metagenome | biome: gut microbiome; feature: rumen; material: fiber-attached | host: Bos | place: Iran: Karaj | collected 2018-10 | reverse complement strand
TCATAATGTATACTGTAAAACCAACCAATCAGTTCAAAAAAGACTTGCGATTTGCCAAAAAGCGCGGATATGACATTCAGTCGATTACGAGCATAATCAAAAAACTTGCTGCAGGCGAATCTCTTCCTGAAAAGAATCGTGACCATGCTTTGGCTGGAAAATATAAAAATTGCAGAGAATGTCATATTGCTCCAGACTGGCTTTTGATTTATGAAATTGTACAAACTGAGCTGATTTTGTATTTGACTCGTACGGGAACACATTCTGACCTTTTCGGAAAGTAAACGCATACAAAAAACTTGCTGTAGGCTCTTTTACTGACAAATGTTCTCCTGTGCGGTATAATTGAAATAGTTTGTAGTAAAAATGCATACCACACTTTTAGTGTAGCACAAGGAGGATTCCATGAAAAAATCGTCTTTCCTTAAAGTACTTTTGTCAGTGCTTTTTTCTTTTGCGCTTGCTGTTTCCTGTGATTCCGGCGGCGGAGGGGGAGGCGGCTCGGGTGGTAATTCAGCTTCTTCTGACTCAACGAAAGTAAGTATTAATATTCCTGCTACAACTTCTTCCGATGTTGATATTTTTATGGACCTCCAAAGCCCGCAGCTTTCGGACTTTCAGTATGAGGTGTATTTTTCAAAGCCGAACGGTTCTGGCGAGAGCGAGCACAAATATGTGTCTGAGGGCGAAACTGTCACTTTTGAAAATGTAAAATACGACACATACGATTTTTTCTTGAAAATCTGGGTGGATGACCGCCGTAAAACTTCAATCTACGAAAACAAAATCACCAAGTCTATATCTGGCAGTGACAATGCTGTGAACTTTCCTTCCAGAAGCCTTTCCGACTACTCAAACTGGTTTTTCGTCTCGGATGAGTCGGAGCTTAGTCAGGCTGTATCTACGATTTCAGAGCGTGATTATTCGGCTAGCAAAAAAGCTGTGATATGTCTCAAACAAACTATCAGGGCAAACGCGGAAAGCTTTTTTGCAAACATACGGGAAAAAGTCACTATTGAAAAAAACGGCTACGAAATAGCAGAAAATGTGTACAATATAGAATATATTCTTGACGACGGAACGAACGGTTCTGGAAACCCGTTGTCATTCACAAGAACTTCTTCACAAGTGGAGCTTTCGGACGCACATAAAGACGATTATCTCTTTTACGGCTGGTACGAGAGTGATGATTTTTCAACCGAGCCCGTTACAACTCTTGATTTTTCTAACAGAACTGATGGCATTACTTTGTATGCGCGCTGGGTGGATTCGATTTATGTTAGCGATTCCGGAGACGACACTACAGGCGACGGACTTTCCGCGGGAAACGCCGTTTCATCGCTTGAAGCTGCTATAACAAAAATCAATGAGTATGCGACATTACTTGGCAAAGCAGACTTTGACTGGAAAATCAAGGTTGTAGGTACTCTGACTGGAATGCAGAAAATAGCAAAAGATACAGAAACTACCACGAATCCTTCGGCAGCTTCAATTACTTTGGAGGGAGAGGATAGCGGAAAGATAGACGGAAACGGTAGCAACGACTCAGCACTTACAATCGAGGTGACGATTCCTGTCACAATCAAAAACTTGACGATAACAAATGCTGCCTCAGCTTGCAATTTTGGTTGCGGAATGACCGTTCAGCACGGTGCGGATGTTACGCTATCGGATGGGGCTAAAGTAACTGGTTGCACCTACACAGGCTCAGGCAGTCCACAGGGAATCGGAATTTTTGTGGACGGTTCATCAACGCCTTCAAATCTGACTGTTACTGGCACAGCGGAGATAACAGGCAATAAAAACATGGGGTCTGGACCTGCTTCGCGAGGTGGCGGAATATCTGCATATGCCAATGCGACCGTAGTTGTGAGTGGAAGCGCGAAAATCACAGGAAACGAAGCGCGTGATGGAAACGGTGTGAGCATCGCCGCTAGTTCCAGTGGCATAGCTTCCATTGAAATAAAAGAAAGCGCGCAAGTTCAGGATGTATATCTTAACTCTAACACCACGGACTATATTCCAAAGATAAAGGTGACGGCTGCGGTTACGAACGATGTTGTTGTGGAAATGAACAGTGGTTTGATGCAGACTGGAACGCAGATTCTTTATGGAGAGGCAATCGAGGAGAATTACGGAAAATTCAAAGCCGTTGGCACACATAAAGTCACCTCGGACGGAACGCTGGCGGAGAAGGATTCTGTGGCGGATATCGTCTTGGAGGATTTTGATTATTTTACTTTTACAAATAACAACACTACCCCTGGTTCAAAAAGCTGGGTAAGTGATAATCTGATTTTGTTCAAAACCTCTGCTTGGAAAAAAGCTGTGTATGCTACGTTTTGTGCTGGGTCATTTGGGTTTAGTGCAAAGATTCGTACTATTACTGACACAGCTGATAATACGACTGAAATTAGTAGTGGTAATTATGCTGGGATTAATCTGGATACTAATGCAGGTATAGATGATTATGACTTTTTCGGTATTAACTGTTATATTGAAAGGGATAATGGCCCAACCACTACGAACATGAAATTTAATGGAGCTTTGGAATATTACATTTTGCAGTAATTTTTCGGGTGGGCTGCTTGCAAGCAATTCGTTCTGAGGTTCGGAACTTAGAGCTAGCTTGGGCTTTGTCGGGGGCTCTTCGGAATGGTTCTGAGGCTTAGAATGGATTGCCAGTTTGGGCTGGTCGGGGTCGCTTGTCTGGGATTAGTTCTGAGATTTGGGACTTAGAGCTGATTCGGGCTGAGTCGCGGCGCGTTCCCAAACAAGCAATCCGACACAAAAAGTGCGCAGCGTGAAGAAAAGCAGAAGGGCTTGTAGCGCTTGCAGGGTGCGAAGGAGCGAAGCGACTGAGACAAATACCAATTACCCTGCACCGCGCGGAAAGCCCTGTCTTTTCTGGAAGCGCGCACTTTTTGCGGCTTGGGGCCTGATTTGCTCTGGGGGCGTGCAAGTGATTTGTTCTGAGCTTGGAATGAGTTTCTAATTTGGGGCTGTGTCGGGGGCGCGCACTTTGGAGCAAAATCTAAAGTGCGGTCGGACGGATTTTTAGTTTCGGAAAAGCCTGTTCGCGTTCCAAGGGAGAGAAGGCTCTATTCTATTAACAGTTTTATATTATCTACAATAGAATTGATTTCTTCTTCTGTCGCTTTTTCTATAAAATCACAGTTTCTTTGTCTATAATCAAGATTTTTTACTTGGTCGCTTAAAATGCAACCATTTATTGAATGATTGTCCAATACAATTTCAAAAGGATATCCTTTTACATGGCTCGTAATAGGGCAGAATAATGCAAGACCTATTTTCTGATTGTATTTTTTCTGAGAAATACAAATTGCAGGGCGACGACCTTTTTGCTCGTGTCCAGCCTGTGGGTTAAAATCAAGCCAAACCAAATCGCCTTTTTCTGGGGTATAATTTGATGCTACCATTCTTCATTACCTACAGAACGGTCTGTTGATATTTCCAGATGAAGGTTTTCTGGAGTAACCAGTGCCAGCATATCATCAAGAGTCTTTTTCTGAGGAAGAATAATTATTTTTCCTTTTTCAGCGATTACTTCTATTTTGCTTCCATTCTTTACATTATTGTCTTTAGCCCAAAGTGCCGGAATTCTAAAACCTAGGCTGTTACCCCATTTCTTGACTACTGCTTGCATAATGCTACCTCCATATGTAAAAGTGTATACATTGTATATCTTTATTGTCAAGCAAAAAATTATAAAAAAAAGCGATTTTTACTCGCCGCTAACTTGTAAAGATTAATTCCCCATTTTTCTGTCAGAATTTACAACATTTTTTATATATCATGGCCGGAGTTTTTATAAAGCAATTGCCGCTGGCATAACGCTTAGCTATGCAGTGGCAATTGCTTTCATATCTATAAGTGGGGCAGGGCTTATTTTTCCTTGTGCCTTCTGTCCAGCTCGTCAAGCACATCTTTCCAGCTTACGCCTTCCTTGTACATGAGGACGCTCACAAAGTAGAGCAAATCCGCGGCTTCCCAAATTACGTCGTCGCGGCTTTCTGCATCGTCGGTGAGTTCTTCCGCCTCCTCCATGACTTTCTCCCGCACGCGCTTTGCGTCCAGCGTTGCGGTGTAGCTTCCCGGGCGCGGATTTGCGAATCGCTCTGCTATGACTTTGTACAGCCGCTCAAGAGATGATTTTTCGTCAGGCTCGGACGAGAAGCAGGTGAAGCTTCCTGTGTGGCACACGCCGCCGTGGGGGATTACTGTTGCGAGCACGGTGTCGCGGTCGCAGTCAACGCGCATTTTCACGATTTCAAGATAGTGGCCGCTGGTCTCGCCTTTTGTCCAGAGCGTGTTCCGCGTGCGCGAGAAGAATGTGAGTTTTCCTGTATCAAATGATTTTTTGAATGCTTCCTTGTTTGCGTAGCCGAGCATGAGTACTTCGCCCTCAACGCTCTGTGCGATTACAGGAATCATTCCGCCGACTTTATCGAAGTTGAGGCAGCCGAGGAACGCGTCTTTGAGGCTCACTTTTCCCGTGTACAATGCCATGCCAAGCTGCACGTCGCAGCCCATTTTCTCAAGCTCCGTAATCTGCTCCAGCGTGTTCACTCCGCCAGCGGCCACAACGCGGCACTTGACGGCGTTTCTGAGGGCGCGGCACGATTCCATGTCCGTCCCTTCCATGCAGCCTTCTTTTTCTACGCAGGTGAACAAAAGCTCCGAGGCGTACTTTTCAGCCTCTTTTGCCCCTTGGATAAGCGGAATGTTCACCGTCTCAGTCCAGCCTTTGACGGCGATTTTTCCGTTTATTGCATCCACCGAGATGATAATGCGCTGTTTTCCGATTGCCTTGACGAGTTCTTCGAGGAATGATGTGTTCATAATGCTCTCGCCTTCTTTGGCGTTGGCGTTCCATGCCGCGGAGCCGACTATGACTTTTTCCGCGCCTAAGGATATTAGCTCGCGTGCCTTTTTTACATCGCGGATGCCTCCGCCAACGCGAACATTTCCGCGTCGGAGAATAGATTTCAAAAGCTCCGTGTTTTTCGTGTTCCCCTTTTCGTCCGTGTTTCGGAGAGCCTGGTCAAGGTCGATTACGGCTACTTCCCCATATTTGTTGAATTCTGAAATAAGCTCATCAGCATCGTCGCGCTGAATCACCAAATCTTTTCCGTTTTTGAGCTGGACAACATGTCCGTCTTTCATATCAATGCTTGCGATAACCATATAATGCAATTATATATTTCAGCGTGAATTGTGAAAAGGGAGCAGAGAATTTCATTGTTTTTTGCAAAAAAAATTAGCCTCTTCTGAAAGACGGTCGTATAAATAATAGAGCGTAGCTTAAAATAGCGAAAAAAAACACAAGGAGAAATAGAATTATGACAAACGAAGAAATGAGAACAGTATTGGCGCAGAGTGGATTTGCAGTAGCGGAAATTGATAAAATTCAGGAAAAATTCGATGCGGACAAAATTACGGAAATCGTTGAGGGAGCTGCCAATCCAAAAGAGGCTTTTGAATCAATCCATGCTTTTTACCCGGAGATTGAGGTTTCAAAACTTGAAGAGCAGATGAACTTCGTGCAGGACCAGCTTGAGGCGGCATTCAAAGCTCAGGACAAGCATGAGACAGTTGAACTTACCGAAAATGAGCTTGAGCTTGTTTCTGGCGGCGGATTTTTCAGCTGGATTAAGGATAACTGGAAGAAAGTCGTTGTTGGTGCGGCGGTTGTTGTAGTCGCTGCAGCTGCTACGGCTGTTACTTTAGGAGTCGCAGGGGCTGCTTGCGGTGCTGTTGGTGCTGTTATTTTCGGAACTGAGACATTGGCGGCAGGCGCGGTATCGGGATTGTGCGCTGGTGCTGCTGTTGGTGCTGCGGCTGGTATGCTTTCTGGAACTATAGGTGCGATTGCGGCAACAGATACATTGGTCAAGGAGCATTGGTCTTAATCTTGCGAAAATACAAGAGGGCTTTCTGATAAGTTTTGTTTGTAAAAGGCAAAAAATTCGGTCATTTCGACAGGCTCAATGACCGAATTTTTTTTCTTAAAATGACCTTTATAGTCTGTAATAGCATTTTATTTTCTGATATAATATACTTGAATAAACTCTTTTTTTCGGGGGCTTTCTCGTATGAAAAAAAAATTTGCTTTTTTCTTTGTGTTTCTGTTTGCTTTTGTTTTTATTTCATGTAAAGATAAAAAAAACGGAAGTAATGTAGCTTCGTCTGAAAATCAGTCGGCTGCAAGCGAAATTCAAGGCACGAAAATTGAATTTGCAGGTTTCGATAAACTCTTCAAGCTCGATTATACACCGGAAGTCCCCGAAGAGGAGATGATTCCTGAAAAAATCGGTACGGATTATTCTGCTGCTTCGGGAAAATCGGAGAGCTTCATTCCGGGGCTTAGGAGCCTTGACAAATATAAAACCGAATACAAGACAAAACGGCTTTCTATAGCAGATTATTTGAAAAGTATCATCGGAAAAGAAACTACGAGCGAAGTAAAATTTGCAGATGGAGGTGTGGCTTCCGAAGAAAACGAAAAAAAGTCATCGCCGGGAGAATTCAAAGTTGTGAGCTGGGGACCATCGGGCGAGGTTCCTGGTGAACTTGAGAAACCCGAGTTCTTCGTTAAGTTCTCTCTTCCTTTAAAACCTCTTTCTGCGCTGGATGATCAGGCTAAGATTAATGCCGAGGGCGCGGAAATTATGAAAATTGAGCCTTCGATTTCAGGAAACTACAAGTGGCTCGGCACGGACAAGCTGGCTTTCATCGCTACGCAGTCGCTTGACCCGACGCAAATCTACAAGATAAATGTCAACAATGCACTTATGTCTGAGAGCGGTGTTGTAATCTCAGGAAACACCTCGTTCAGCACGAAATCGAGCGAACTGAAATTTGTTTCTCTTCAAGGCGGCGTAAAAGAATCTGGTGGTATTGCAAATAACACTTCGTCTGGGTTTTCCACCGAAGAGGCAAGATTCGCATATATCCAGACGAATTATTACATGACGGAAGATGAAATGAGGAGTGTCCTTTCAATCTCCATGAACAGGGAGCTTGACCTGAGCTATAAACTCAAGGGCGATTTCTCAAAGAAAAGGGTGAGCACCAGAGTATCGAACAATTCAAAGAAAACGACAGGCTTTTTTGTTGAGATTACAAATTCTCTTGCCAACGAAAAGAATATCTATTACACGATTGTCGCGCCGAACAGCGGTAAGAAACTGACAAAATCCTACAGTACGGTCAGGAGTCTTAAACTTGTTGAATATAGCCCGAATACGAGCTGGTATGGGTTCGAGTATACTTTCAAATTCAACAATGATATTCTTGCCAAGAGCGCGGAAAAATCTTTCTATTCTCCTGACATCGATATTACGAAAAACAATGTGTTCGTAAACTGGAACACGGTAAGAATCAGAAATCTTCCAATAAAGCCGGGGCAGAGGATAACAATCTTCATGCGCGGCGACATCGAGGATGTGTATGGTTCCAAGCTTGGCGCAGACCAGCAGTTTACTGCCGTGGGCACTGATTACAACGGAAACTTCTCGCTTATTGATTCAGGATGCAAAATCATGGAGAGCCAGTTTCCGCACAAAATCCTGTTCGAGTACATGAATGCTAACGATTCAAGCTACTACCTCATCGGAAAGACGGACAAGCCGCTTGACCCTTCGATTATGGGTGAGGGGTCCGGCGAAAAGAGAATGTTGGATGTCTCAAACAAAAATGTCCGTATGTTCCAGGAGGTTGACCTTGACCCTTTCCTTACGAACGGAAAGGGTGCCGTTCACTTTGAGGCACAGGTTTTCACGCGCTCGTATAATTACAGAAATGAAGCTGGCTGGACGAAAAACTGCGAGACACTGAATGTTCAGGTTACTGACCTTGCTGCTACGGCTCGTCTTGGGGCGAACAAGGCTGTTATCCTTGTCCGAAGCCTTTCTACCGGAAAGCCTGTAAAGGATGCGGTTGTTTCAATTGAGAACTCTAGCATTAAAAATGTGAGTCAGGCTGTCAAGACAGATGCGAACGGTTGCGCGGTCATTCCTTATAATCCTCTTGATTTTTTCCTTACTTATGAGGATTCGTACAAGAATGTCTTTGTCCGCATAAAGACAGACGATGATGAAGTTGTGTTCGTTCCGTCAACGCACAACCCGTGGAACTCAAATGTCTATCCGTCCTCAATGTTCGCATCGTATGCTACTGACCAGCGCACTTTCATTTTCTGCGACAGGGGACTTTACAAGCCTGGCGAAACGATTACTTTCAAGGGAATCGACAAAACTCAGAGTTTTGGTTCTTTCAGCTCATATAATGGAAGCTATTCGATTGTATTTGAGAAATACAACTGGCAGAATCCTACGGTGTACGGAACGATTACCGGAAACACTTCTGAATCAGGCGGTTTCCACGGCTCGTTCGATATTCCTTCCGACCTTGAGCCGGGAGAATACAGGCTGCATTATAAGCCAACAGCAGATGACACGCATACTGAAAGCCGTACCCTTTATTTCACTGTGGCGTATTTTGAGCCGCTTAAGATTCAGAGCGAGCTTTCAATGACTTCAAAGGATATAATAGCAGGTGATTCAATCAGCGCGGATTTAAAGGCTTCGTACCTTGCGGGCGGAGCTTTGGCGGATGCGGCTTATGAGGCAACATGGTACAGTTCAGGAACTCGCTTCGCGCCTGACAATGTTGATCTAAAAGATTATTCGTTCGGAATCAGCGATGACTATGATTCGCGCAAAGTTGTGAGCGAAGAGTCGGGGACGCTTTCATCAAGCGGAAAAACAAGCCTTTCATGCTCTACGCAAGGTTCTTACAAGCCGATTCCGTATGAATTCAGGCTTGAAACATATGTCACTGACGAAAGTAACCAGACTATTTCTGCCTCTGCAAGGAAAATCGTACATCCTGCCGAGTTCTACATTGGAGTCGGTGAGCCTGTGAACCAGAAAGGGTTCGCCAAGAAAGGCAAAGCGATGGAGCTTCCGTTCGTACTTGTCGCTCCTGACGGAACTATATTGAAAGACTCTGATTTGCCAAAATCAATGTTGTCTTCGTCTTTCAAGTACACGCTTACAAGGCGATACTGGACTTATGACTACCAGAAGTCCGTTGGCGGCGGAGTTTACGCTCAATACAAGGAGAACAAGGATGTTGAGTTAACAAGCTCTGTCAACTTAGCGGCGGATGGAAAAATCAAAATTACTCCTAATTCTGCCGGCTACTACACGATGCGTATTGAAGGCAAGGACTCAAAAGGACGACCTGTTGTGACGGACTACAGTTTCTATGTCACAGGAAGCGGCGCGGTCTGGGGCGGTGACGAGTCGTCAATCAACCTGACATGCGATGCTTCAATGTACAATCCTGGTGATACGGCTTATATCCTTATGGAAAGCCCGCTTGCTGCAGGTGACTATCTTATCACGGTAGAGCGCGAGGGAATCTTTACCGAGGAAGTGCGCCATATTGACGAGCCAACGACTGTACTCGATGTGAAAATAGCGCGCAATTATGTTCCTGTTGTATATGTTTCGGTTTCTACTTATTCTGAGCGAAAAGGCGAGCCTACTCATCAGTACGGTGAGGTTGACCTTAACAAGCCTAAGGGCATTTATGGTGTTACTCCCGTGTTCATTAATCCGCGGGTCAAGGCGTTCAGCGTAAAAGTTGAGACGGACAAGAAAATCTACCGTCCGGGCGATATGGCAACTGTTACTCTTACGGCAACAAAGGGCGGAAAGCCTGTAGAGGGCGCGGAACTTACAGCTATGGCATGCGACAGGGCTGTTCTTGATTTGATAGATTATCATGTTCCTGACCCGATTGAATTCTTCTATGATAGGTACAACTTCCCGCTGTATTGCTACGGTGGTGATTCGCGCGATTATCTTATGGACCCTGTGACTTATTCTATAAAGAATTTGCAGGGCGGTGACTCCGATGCTGAGAAAGATGGCGAAGAGCGCAAGGAATTCAAGCCGACTGCGTTCTTTGAGCCGCTTCTTGTTACGGACAAGAAAGGAAAAGTCTCATTCAAGTTCAAAGTTCCTGATAACCTTACTACATTCCGCCTCACGGCTTTCGGAGTAAAGGATGAGCTTCTTGCCCTGCAGGAAACTGAGTTCGGCACGCAGAACCCAATAAATGTCCAGGCTGTCCAGCCGCGCCGTCTTCGTGTGCGTGACACAGCCGAGTGCGGAGTTGTCCTTACGAATCTTGATTCAGCCGCCCATACTGTGGAAGTGAGCGTTCAGGTCAGAAAGCCTTCTGCCCCTTCTGACAACGGCGATGGTCTTATTGAGGCCGTTGGCGATGCTTTTGTTGACGGAACTTCATCATGCAAAGTGAAAGTTGCTGGCGGCGGAACTGCCGTGGCGTACTTTGATGTTGGCGCGACAGAAACAGGCTTTGTGGAGCTTGTTTACACGATAAAATCAGATATTCTCAGCGAAAAGCTCGTATCTAAAATCCAGATTGAGAAAACATATATGTTTGAAACTACGGCTCTTTCTGGAGCAACGGAGAAAGATAGCTCTGAGAAACTCATAATCCCTTCGTTCGCCGAGGACGGAGTTGGTTCTCTCAATGTGGCTTTGGACGCAAGCCAGCTCGGGCTTCTCAAAGAAGCCGTAAACTATGTGTTCCATTATCCGTATGGATGTATGGAGCAGCAGTCGGCGGCAGTCCTTCCGCTCGTTATTTTTTCAGATTATATCAAGCCGCTTGGACTTGAAAGCGAAGTTTCTGACACAAAGAAAGTTCTTAAGACTTATTTCAAAAAATGGAAGAAAGTTCAGCTTTCCGACGGCGGTTTCCCATACTGGCCGGACGGCGATACATCGAATCTCTATGTTTCGCTGAGAATTGCCCACATCTACGCGCTTGCAATGCAGAACGGATTCAAGCCAAAGGACTTCCCGATTGACATTTCCGCGCTCAAAAAGTATATCAAGGGCAATATTGCAAAAGAAACCACGCTTATTGAAGCTTACTCCTGCTATGTGTTCGCGCTTCTTGGTGACAGTCAGCTTGACGGAATCCTGAAAGCGTTGAGCGGGCGGGCAAAACATGATCTTATGGCAAGTGCTTACGCAGGTCTTGCATGGCTCAGGAAAGGCGGTGCTGCGTCTGCTGGTGCAGATGAATACTATAATTTTATTCGTTCTTATATAACTCCTTCTCTTAACTCAGTTTCCATAACTCAGCCCGCTGAAACGAAGAAAACTTGGTACGATACATACTACTACGCTTCTTACACGGCTCAGAAAGCCGTTTTGCTCCAGTTCTTTGTTGAGCACAACCCGAAAGACGACATGGTTGACGGGCTTTTGAAGTCGCTTCTTATCGACCAGTCGCGCTCTGGCTACTGGGAGAACACTTCAAGCACATCAATAGTTCTTGAAGCTGTAGCCTCTCTCATAAAAGAGCGCAATCTTGAGGCTACGGATTTCACTGCCAAGTGCGCGATTATGAAAAAATCTCTTATGGAGGAAAAGTTCAAGGGGCTTTCTGCTGATATAAAATCAAAGACGGAAGAATTTAGCTCTGATTTTATGAAAGAGCTTCCGAGAGACAAAGTTCTTGATTTCAATTTCTCAAAGAAAGGGAAAGGGACTCTCTACTATACGGCGACTCTTCGCTACGCGCTTCCGTCTGAAATTCAGTCCGCGCGCGACGAAGGCTTTGGCGTAAGTTATGAGGTTGTTGATTACAAGACGAATCAGGTCGTTTCTCCTGAAAACATGATTGTGCCGCTTGAGTCCGGAACAACATACAAAATGCGCGTCAAAGTTTCTTCCGAGTATTTCAGGACATACACTGCGGTGCGCGTTCCGATTCCTTCTGGCTGCGAAATTCTGGACTCATCGTTCGCAACATCTGGCTCGCAAGCAGAAGCCCAGGTTGAGGGTGGCTGGTTCAGCAGCATGAAATTCTATGACAATGAGGCTCAGATTTTCTTCGACCATTTTGATAAGGGCGTTAAAACTGTTGAATTTACTTTCCGTGCGGCGCGGCGGGGTGTCTATCCTGTGGTTCCTGCTCTTGCGGAATGTATGTATGAGCCTGAAATATTCGGACGGAGCGACGGATATATCTGTACGATAAAATAGACATGTCCGAAAATCATATTTCTGAAAAAGCAGAGGTGGCTGCGCGCCGCTTCTGATTTCAGTGGGAACTGATATGAAAAATCCGGTTTTTGTTTTTTTGATTTTTATGGCGTTTCTTTTCGCAGGCTGTTTTTCTGAGAAAGACAGCGTTTTTTATGACAGCGAATGGATTATGCAAAATTATGATTCTCAGGGAAATCTTTACTACCACCAGCTGATTTTAGAGCCAGGGCACAAGGCAGTCCTTAGGGCTGCATATGCCGATTCCTCCAAGATTATGGAGTGGACGGGAAGTTATAAAATCAATTCAAAAAAGATTAACTTTAATTTTTCTGAATGTGTGCGTTCTGAGAACGGAAAAATTGCGGAGCAGTATACTTCCGGAAAGATGATAAAGTTTTATTCTGGCGAATTTTTTTATTCGGTGGCGGAGCTTGGGGAAGAGGGCGAGGAAAAAAAGCAGTATCATCTTGAGCTGATTCGTCCGAAGAATTATTTTTACGGAAAGAACACGGATATTTTCGGAAATAAGCTGGAAGAGTTCGTTAAGGTGAACAGGTCTAATAATTCTGACGAAAAGGAATCGAAGTGAATGAAACTTTTTGGTCATAGAAAAAAGTCCGAGCCTATCGTAAAGTTTGCCCCCAAAACTCAGGAGGCTGTAATACATAGCTCTATTTGCACCGGAGAAAAAGTCGCAGGATTCAAAAACAAGTCCGACGGGCATTTCACCGAAGTCATGCTGATTTCTTCTTCAGAAGATGAGAAATCTTTCAAGAAAATGTACGGGCTTGATTCGGTGAAAGTAGAGTATTAGCTCTTACCCCCACGGAAAACTTCCGAAGGGATTTTGCGGAAAGCCGTTGTTGTCATCTGATGTGCTCCCGAACGGGTTTTCAAATCCGCCAAATCCTCCAAAGCCGTAGCCGCCGTTCTCTTCTGACTGGCTGTAACCATGCGGGCGCGAAGGCTGGGACGAGCCGAAAGAGTTATACTCGTCCTCAAGATTTTTTATGATGCACCCGCACTGCGAGCAGCGGTATGAGCAGATTGTTACGCGAGTTCCGTATTCAAATCCCGCATACTGCAAAAATCCGTAGCAGAAAGTCCCGTCGATTGAGTTGTGCGTTTGGTTCAAGAGATTGTACATAGGCTAAGTCCTTGATATATTCTATAATGCTTGTTAAATCCTATCTGTTTATAGATTGTTTTTAGTAT
>JAEEGL014778600.1_pt1 | contig 13337 bp, 10 predicted proteins | sample 9134231 | NCBI WGS metagenome assembly JAEEGL01 (sample SAMN16246548, study PRJNA631951) | gut metagenome | biome: gut microbiome; feature: rumen; material: fiber-attached | host: Bos | place: Iran: Karaj | collected 2018-10 | reverse complement strand
TTCATTGCTGTTCAAGTTGTTTGAAAAAAAAGAACGCGGATGCTTCTTTGCTGTCAGAATATTCAGACTAATCAGTTGTCTTTAAAAACCATAGCGTCTTAGCGCCTTAGCGTGAGGTTGGTTGTCTGTCGTGGGGCGGCCACGCCAAGGCGAGGCCCTACAGGGGCATCCGCACCCGGTTGCCAAACAACATGTACAACATTGAACAACAGGTACAACTTTTTTTCAAAAAAGAGGTCGTTTCTGTTGTTCAAGTTGTTTGAAAAAAAGAACGCGGATGCTTCTTTGCTGTCAGAAAATTCAGACTAATCAGTTGTCTTTTAAAACCATAGCGTCTTAGCGCCTTAGCGTGAGGCCAAGGGGTGCGATGCTAAGTTGTTTTTAAAACGACTTGCGTACGGGAGTCAAAAGATCACCTGATCGGGGAAATCTCAAAGCCCAGTCGGACACCTTCGTACTGTTTGCTCAGGTCACCCACGGTCTGCAAGGTGCTGTTGCCGCTCAAGGCTGCCACCGTCTGGAGCACCTTCAACAGGTTCTTGCTCTCGAAGGTAAGACCCAGACCACGCTGCGTGCGGGTGATGTAGGCATTGGTCGAGAAGAGCATCGTCTGCAGCTTGATGGTGCCGCTCGAGGGGTCATAGGTGTAGGAACCGCTCAAGGGGATTCCCTTGACCTTTCCGGCAAACTGATGATCCTGAGTGAACTGGAACTGAGTATTCTGGGCATTGATTCCCAAGGTGTTATAGACAGGCAGAAGTTTCTCCTTGCAGTGCTCGGCAGCGACAGCGCCACCAGCCTTTGCCAGCAGGTTCTCGCTGGTAAATGCACAGGCAGGCTCGCTGTAGCACCAGGCTCCATAGAGCTCCTGCTCGTTCACCTTGACACTGCCGATGACCAGTCCCAACAGGCCATCGATGGTATTCTGAGAGCCCAGTCCGCCCAACACGCCGCCCAGGATACCTCCCAAGACGTCTCCCAGCGTACCGTTGCCGGTCTCGCCAGTCGTTCCGTTACCCATGCCCATGTTGCCCAGCAGCCCGGTGTTGCACCCCGAGGCCAACAGCAGCACGGCTGCCAACATTGTCGTGTAGATTCTTTTCATCTCGTATTAAGTCTTATGTCTCTAGTTTCAGTAATTCGCTAAGGGCTAATGCCTCTTATTGCTGCAAATATATAACAAATCATGAAAAAAACCGCCCCAAAGGGCGAAAAATCAACCAATCGGGCGGAAACTTAGAGGATTATGACTAAATTTGTCACCTATAAAACCTCTATCACGATGATTACCGACACTGGCTTGAACGAACTGAAGGACATCATGGCCTATCTGGACAAGGTGCCCTATTGCGTGACCCGCAGGGCACTATATAGTGCCGATGAGCTGTATGAGGGCTTCAAGGCTGGCCAGCAGGGCAGCTACGGCAACTGCTTCGACGGGCGCGTCTATCAGTACTACCAGTTCACTGGCACACAGCAGCCCGGCGTGGAGGAGTCACTGGCGCGCAGCCTGCACGACAACGGCATCCACATGGCATTGCGGCATTTCTTTGAGGAGCATGACCCGCACCGCTGCGTGGGCGTTATGGGAGGCCATGCCTTGCCCCGCACCAGCGAGATCTACCGCGACATCGCCTTGCTGAGCAAGCGGCTCACCGAACTGGGCTTCATCATGCTGAGCGGGGGCGGACCCGGCGTGATGGAGGCGACCCACCTGGGTGCCTGGATGGCTGGGCGCACCGCTAGCGAGATGGACGACGCGCTCGCCACCGTCACCCCCGTGCCGTCGTTCAGGGACGAGGGATGGCTGGAATCGGCTTTCCAGGTCATCAAGCGATACCCCCAGGAGCGCTACGTCAGCCTGGGCATCCCCACCTGGCTATACGGCCACGAGCCTTCAACCCCCTTTGCCACCCACATCGCCAAATTCTTTGACAACAGCATCCGCGAGGACAACATCATCACCCTCGCCTACGGCGGTCTCATCTACACACCAGGCAGCGCAGGCACCATGCAGGAGATTTTCCAAGAGGCGGTACAGAATCACTACCTCTCCTTCGGCTTCGCCAGCCCCATGATCTTCCTCGGCAAGAACTTCTGGACCCAAGAGATGCCCGTCTATCCCCTGCTGGAAAAACTCACCCATGCGGGCAAATACAACAACCTGCTGCTCACCCTCACCGACGACATCGACGAGGTCATCGACGTCATCGTCCGATTCTCACAGACAACCAAGCCCTGCCAATAAAAACCATTGATAGGGATAACAACTGAACTCTCTGAGTTGCATCCGCAGCCATTTTTTCAAACAACTTGAACAACTAAAAACAACAGGTACAACATCATTTTATAGTTGTACCTGTTGTTCAATGTTGTTTCTGTTGTTTGACAACCGAGTGCGGACGCCCCTCTAAACTTTAAACATTAAACTGCGAGCGACAGCGAGCGCCTCGGCACGAGCGGGCTTGCCAGTCGGGGTCATCGGCAGTGTCTCCACGGGGATGATGCGTTTGGGGCGGGCATACTTGCTTAGATGGCGTTCACAGGCCGACTGGGCGGCAGGGACGTCGGCTTCGGTCCCTTGCAGCAGCATGACGACAACCTCGCCAAACTTAGGATCGGGACACTTGGTGATGAGGAAAGGCAGAGCCAAATGCGGTACCAATTCCCTTTCTACCTGCTCGATATGCACCTTGACGCCACCGGTGTTGATAACATTGTCGATGCGACCCAGCACCTTGAAGCGCTGCAGGCCCCCCTTGTCCTCTTCCATCTCCACGACATCACGCGTCACCAGGCGCTCGGGGCACAGGTGCGGGGCGTCGATGACGAGGCAACTATTCTCATCTGTTGACAAGGTGATGCCTGGCAGGGGAGTGAACCAGGGCGAAGCATCCAGGCCGCTCACGCGCCGCAAGGCGATGTGTGACAACGTCTCGGTCATACCGTAGCTATGCCAGACGGCGTTGCCAAAGCCCCTCAATTCTTCCTCCAGCGACGGATCAAGCGGTCCGCCGCCGATGATGAGGTGACGGATACTGCCCAAGATTTCTCGCTCTCGCGGCACCTGCAGGCTGCTATAGACCTGCATGGGCACCATGGCGGCAAAATCCAGTTTTCGCCCCATTTCGTTAACATCAGGCGATGCAAGAGGATGACTCGACGGCTCCACAGTCACCAAATTCACGTCCCGCTCGATAGCCCGCACGACCATCATCTTGCCCGCAATGTAGTCCACACTCATGCACAACAGGGCGGTGTCGCCCTTTTTGAGCCCCAGGAAGTCGCAGGTCGCCCGTGCGCTGGCAAGCATACGGCGTTTCTCGACATGCATGACCTTGGGGTCGCCTGTCGAACCGCTGGTATGCACCTCCACGGTGTCGCTACCATCCCTCCATTGATTGATGAACTCTTCTACCGTCATCTCTGTAATTAGGTTTTAGGTGTTAGGCATTAGGTTTTAGGGGAGAGCGGATGCCACCTAACACCTAAAACCTAAAACCTAAAGCCTTTTATCTAAATACCAAATCTTATCGCCCTTGATTGCAATAGGCATATCGACGTTATCGGTAAACAGCTGGCCCGTCCCCAGACCCTGAGGCATGGTGATAGCAGGGCCGTAGAGTTCTGCTGCCAGATGGGCGACAGCATTGAGGCCCACGTTGCTCTCGAGAGCACTAGTAATCCATGAGCCGATGCCACGCTCCCTCGCCAGCTGCACCCACTCGCTGCACCCCGCCATGCCGCCGTGCAGCGAGGGCTTGAGGATGATGTAGCGGGGACGTATGGTGTCGAGCAACTGGCATTTCTGCTCCAGTGTATTCACGCCGATGAGCTCCTCGTCCAGGGCGATGGGCAAGGGAGACGACTCACACAAACGTGCCATCTCCTGCCACTGACCTGCAGCGATGGGCTGCTCAATGGAGTGGATGTCGTTGGTGGCAAGCTGCTGCAGTTTGTCCAATGCCTCATCGGGGGTAAAGGCGCCGTTGGCATCCACACGCAACTCGATACGGTCACTGCCATAGCGGTCCCGCAGGCGACGGATCAGCGCCATTTCGTCAGCGAAATCGATGGCTCCGATCTTGATTTTCACACAGGAGAAGCCCTGAGCGAGTTTCTGTTCCAACCGGTGTGCCATCGTGTCAAAGTCACCCATCCACACCAGCCCGTTGATGGGAATGCCCTCCTCGCCACGGGCAAAGGGCGTGTCGGACAGTGCCGTGCTGCCCCCGCGATGCAGCTGCCGCCATGCCGTCTCCAAGCCAAAGAGCATCGACGGCACATCGCGCAGGGCATCAATGTCTAGGCCACCACGGGCGCAGACGTCATCACACTGCCGACGCAGTACCGCGTCATAGTCGGGCAAATCGTCACAACTCAACTTGGGCAAGGGCGCACACTCCCCCACCCCGACGATGCCCGGCAGGTCATCGCAGGTCAGATGCACAAAGCGGCTCACTCGCGTGAGATACACGCCGCGCGAGGTGCCCGCGGGTTCCTTGAAGTGGAACGTGCGCGTGGTGATATCAATATGGTAACGGCCCATGAATAGTCTAGATGATATAATTTGCCAAGCCTGGAATTTAATGATCGCGCCACGCGCGAGAACCATTAGTTCGGCGAAGCCTAATCAAATGAAATGATAATAAAAATCAATTATTTGATTTCTCGGCCGTTAGGCCGATCCTTATACTATCAAATTACGGGAGATAGGGATACTGGTCAAAGTCTGGTTTGCGCTTCTCCAGGAAGGCTTTGCCGCCCTCCTGAGCCTCGTCCATGCAATAATAGAGCATGGTGCAGTCGCCTGCAAGCTGCTGGATACCAGCCTGCCCGTCAAGTTCGGCATTGAGACCCATCTTAATCATGCGCAGGGCAAGCGGCGAGCGCTCCATCATGGTCTGCGCCCACTCGACGCACTCGTCCTCGAGCCGCTCCAGGGGCACCACCTTGTTGACCATACCCATCTGCTCGGCTTCGCGGGCAGTATATTGGCGGCACAGGAACCAGATCTCGCGTGCCTTTTTCTGTCCCACGATGCGTGCCAGATAGGATGAACCGAAGCCCGCATCAAACGAGCCAACCTTGGGACCCGTCTGGCCGAAGATGGCATTCTCGCTGGCTATCGTCAAGTCGCACACCACGTGCAGCACATGGCCACCACCGATGGCATAGCCGTTGACCATCGCAATGACAGGCTTGGGCAGGCGGCGGATCTGCATCTGAACGTCGAGCACGCTCAGGCGGGGCACACCCTCGCTGTCCACATAGCCGCCACGTCCCTTGACGTGCATGTCACCACCGGCGCAGAAGGCCTTGTCGCCAGCGCCCGTGAGCAGCACGACACGGATGTCGGACGCCTCACGGCAATGGTTGAACGCCTGGGACATCTCCAGCGTCGTCAACGGCGTGAAGGCATTGCGGTAACGCTCGCGGTTGATGGTAATCTTGGCGATGCGGTCATATTGCTCAAACAGGATTTCCTTGAAATCAAATCCCTCAATCTTTTTCCATTCTCTTGTTGCCATATTATTTAGTCTGTTATCATTGTTAACAAATGAATTACTCCTCGTCCATTAACTTTTTAAGTTCTTCAATATCAGGTAAGATCTGCTGCATGGACTGTGGCATCTCAGCCATTGTTTTATAGGTAGCCACACCCATTGGTTTATTGTAATCACGAACTGCATATTCAGCATATGCTTGATTTGCACTCTTACAGAGTACAATGCCGATACTCGGATTCTCATGCGGCTTACGCACTTTATCGTCAAGCACTTGCAGATAAGCATATAATTGCCCAAGATAACTTGCCTTGAACTTTCCAACTTTTAGCTCTATGGCGACCAAGGCATTCAGTTCCCTGTTAAAAAACAGTAAATCGCTCCACATTTCTTCACCATATATTTCAAGGTGATACTGATTGCCTACAAAAGTGAAATCACGTCCAAGCGTCATGATAAATCGCTTGATATTGTGAATAATTCTTTGCTCAACCAACCGTTCGTCAACATCCTTCTCTTGGGCATCAATGTCTTCAACATTGATATAATCAAGCAAATATTCATCTTTGAACATTCTTATAGCTTTGATAGCTGCTCTTGCTGTTGGCATGGTCTGAGCAAAATTATTAGGAACTGTATCATTGGGCTGTGGAATTCCTGCTTTTAATACCTCTCGCAAGGTGTACTTGTCCCACTGGTGAACAACAGCTTCGTGAATGCAATAAAGGACCTCTTGAATATTCTTAGTCTTATGCAAAATCTCCATATGGTGAGAGAAACTGATACCCAAAAATTCGTCCCTCACAATTTCGCTCGCCGTCGGCGACCATTTTGACAAGGCGAACCTATCATACTCTATTTCAGCATGTAACTCGTCCATTTTCATTTTGCTCGCCGACGGCGAGCAAAATAGGAATGGTTGCCAAAACTCAGCAAATTGACGCATATTGCGTATGTTCTGACCAGAAAAACCGCGAAGGCCAGGAAGTTCACGCCTCAATTGCTCACTAATGGTATCAATAGCACCTGTTCCCCAAGATCCTTCTCGGGAATTAGCAGATACATACAATCCGACACCATAGTACAACGATAACTGAGAGCCACTTATCATCCGTGCAGCACGGCTTTGACTTTGCAATATGGCCGTCTTGATGGTATTTACGGCGCTCTTCAGCTCTTGAGTTAATCCTTTATTTATATTCTCTTCCATTCTCTTGTTGCCATATTGTGTTCTTTTGTGGCCCTCACGCTAAGGCGTTAAGGCGCTAAGTTTATAGGTTTTAGTTAATTGTACTTCTTGTTTTCTAAAAACTCGGAACGCGGATGCCCGCTAAAGGCTAATGGCTAATGGCTAATAGCTAAAGGCTAATGGCTAATACATGGCGATCACGCTCGATATCGGTCACCACCTCGAGCAGCAGCGGACGATCACTGTCGCTCTGCACCAGCCACGTGATGCCGCTGTACAGGTCCTCGCTATTGTAGGCAGCACGATATTCCACGCCATGCTGGCTGCAGCAACCCTCAGCATGAGTCGCATGACCTGCTGCCACCATCTTGTCACGGGCAGGAGAGGCCTCCAGTCCAGGCAGTTGGGAGAAGATACCGCCACCGCCGTTGTTAAGGAGCAGGATGCGCAGGTTACCACTAAGGTTGCTGTTCCACAAGGCATTCTGGTCATAGAAGAAACTCAGGTCACCCGTCACACACAGCACGCGGTCATCGGTCACCGCGGCACAGCCTGCAGCAGCCGAGGTCGTCCCCTCGATGCCGTTCACGCCACGGTTACAACGGACGTGTTGCCACGCGAACAGGTTAGCGAGACGTACGGGCTGACTATTGGCAAAATGCAGCACAAACGGCTCGCCAAATTCCTTTACCGACTGCAGGGCCAATTTGACCGCTAGCATCTGCGAGAAATCGGGCCGCAAGGCATCACAATGTTGCTTGACTTTGTCCAGCATCTCGTTCCAGCGCATAGCAAACTGATTGTCAGGCTCTTGTTCTAGCAGACGAACCAATGCCCGCAGGGCCTTTCCTTCATCACACTGCACCACTTGGGTCAGATGACCGAAGGTGTCATGCACCTCACCATCCTTGCACACCTGAATCATCGGTATGTCAAAGCGGCCTAAATAGGCCTTGATGCGTTTGCTCACGAGCGTACCTCCCAAATAAATGACATTATCTGGTTCAAAATCAGGATTTTGTTCCACAAGAGGCAACACTTCGTCAAATGGTGTTCCACCCACGTCTGACCCTAGCGCCTCAACAATCACGGCAAAATGACGTGCCAGTTGATCCATGATTTCGCCAGTGACAACTCCTTGCGACATCTGACCGATGACCAGCATCGGTTTCTCTGACGGCTGGATGGGACGCAAAGCATCAGTGAGTGCGGTTTCATCGGCAGGGATATCGACAGCCTTGATGATACGTTCCTGAAGTAACGCCTTCACTGTGAAGTTGAATAGCGGCTCGCCATAGGGGACATTGATGTGCACCGGGCCACGACGGGCGGCTATCAAGGCCTCATTGGCCATGCGGTTACAATGCCAGCGGGTGAGGTCATCATGGGGCTCGATGAGGTTCACATCCTTGAGCGTAAATCGCGACAAGGCACCTGGCTGGTCGATGGTCTGTCCCATCTGCTGGTCGATGTGCGCCATGGGACGGTCGGCACTGATGACCACCAGCGGCAGGTGACGGTGATAGGCCTCGGCCACAGCGGGCGCCACATCGAGCAATGCCGTGCCCGACGTGACGACTACAGCCACAGGTTTCCCCAGTTGTTCAGCCATGCCCAGGGCAAAAAATCCCGCACTGCGCTCGTCGGTAACGGGATAGCAGGTCACCTGCGGGCACTCGTTCAGGTTATGGACAATGGGGGCATTGCGGGAACCTGGACACACCACGGCATGAGTCACACCGTGACCCAGCATCACTGCACATAGTATATTGATATTCTCCTTATCACTGTAACTCATTATTATCTACTGAATTAACGATAACATTGACTGCATCTTGGCAGCCGTTTCTTCCCATTCCATTTCCTCGTCGCTCTGGGGCAGAATGCCTCCACCGGCATAGAGGCGGTAACGGTCATCAAAGATGCGCATGCAGCGCAGCGAAACAAACATCGCTGTGTCGCCATTCACATCCATCGGCCCCGAAAAACCGCTATAATAACTGCGGTCACACATCTCATTATCTATAATGAAGCGATGCGCTTCCTGCTTGGGCAAGCCACACACGGCAGGCGTGGGATGCAGATGACCGAGCACATCGCCGAGCAAATTGCCAGACATCGTGAACGAGAAATCGGTGCGCAGATGCGCCAAGATGCCTGCTCTAACGGTTTTGGGACCCGTCATCATGACATCCTCGCTGTACCGGTCAAGACATTCCTTAATATACTGTGCGACATAGGCCTGCTCCTGCACGTTCTTGTCGCTCCAGGGCGGCATCTCATCGGCATAGCGCATCGTGCCCGCCAGGGCCATCGTGCGCCAGCGGTCCGACTCCCGAGCCAGCAGTACCTCGGGCGTCGCCATCAACCAGGTGCCGCATTGCGCTGACGAAAACAACGCCACAAAAGCCTCGGGATATTGCCTGCAAGCCTTGACAAAGAGGTTGACAGGGCAAGTACCTTGATGGGCAACATCGGCACTGCGGGCAAGGACCAGTTTCTGGTAGCCCATCGCCGAAAAAGCCCGATGAAAACGGGAAAAAACCGTATGATAAACCTCACGAGAAGCAGGTTGCATGGGGAGGTTTCCACTATCGATATGACAAGGCAAATCCTGCATCGCCTGCACGTCATCCACGCTACACTGCCGCACCACGTCGGGTCGCAGAACAACCAGCGGCGAGTCGACAGACAGCGTGAACGGTGCTATCACAAAGCCCCGTTTACCGTTCAACTCATCCAACGAAGTATAGGATGCAGGCACACCATGCTGCCCCACCAGTGTGCAATCACTGGCATGCGGCAGACGATATATGGCAAATGCATCCATTACTTACCAAGCAATACCTCAATTATTGTTTAACAGACGATTGATCAAGGAGGCCACATCACTGATGTTGACCGAACCGTCAAGGTTCACATCGGCAAATTCAATACGATCAGATTCTCCCTCCAGCAGATAGTTGATGAGAGTGGCCACATCGCTGATGTTGATGTTGCCGTCACCGTTGATGTCGCCCACATCCTCAATGGGGATGATGGTCTGGAATTTATTCCACATGCTCGCTTCGCGATAGGCATCAACAGCCGCCTTGGGAACATAGAGAGGAGTTTTGGAAAAAGCTGCATACATCCCATGCTCGTTGGACCTGGGCGGAGTTGTTGCCCAACAGATAATGATTTTGACATTCGAGAGGTCATTCAGTGAGCCATAGGTCAACGAATCAAGGTTGGCACCTAATTCCAGGTATTCCAGATCGTTGCTGTGAGCCAAAGCATAGTGTTCAATATCCGTGGTGCCGGCTGGAGCATCTTTATCACCGATTTTCAGCCATTTCAGGGATGTACATTTGTAGATGGCTGCATTGCTGATATGGGTCACCGTGCCAGGAACATCCAATTCGGTCAGCAGGGGACATTGATAGAACGATGCATTGGGCAAGATGGTGAGGCTCCTGCTCAAGTGAACATTCTTTAACGATGGGCAGACATAGAATATACCGGAGCCCATAGTGGTAACGGTATTCGGCATATCGAGAGATTCAAATGACCGAGATTCCCTGAAAACAAATTCACCGAAACCTTCAAGACAATTTCCCTCCTCAAATATAATGGTCTTCAGGTTCTCGCAGTCGCTGAAAGCATAATCACCGATATACCTGACACTTGCAGGAATGACAACTTCGGTCAACGAGTTGCAGCCATAGAAGCAGGAACTCTTGATGCTGTCCAGGCTGGCAGGCAAGTGGACATGAGATAGTTTAGAGCATTGACCGAACACAGTGACACCCATTTTAGTGACACCGTCGGGCACATCAATCGATTCAATATTATCGCTGCCGCTGAAGATATTCATTCCGAAATAGGTCACACTCTCCGGAATATTGACCTCGGTCAAGTTATCGCAATTGTGCATGCAGTAGTCATACAGGGACGTTATCGAACCGGGAATGGTGAACGACGTCGCCGGGGCCGCCTGAGGATAGGCCACCAGCATCGTCATGTCCTTGTTGTATAGAATACCGTCAACTGCCTTGTATTTAGGATTGAACGGACTACAGGTATAGTACACGAGACCGCTCAACCCGGCTAAAGCCGTGTAGGCAATATCCGTGAGATTGCGGGGAATGTTCAGGTTCTTGATGCTTAGGCAATTATAGAAAACCCACCTGCCGAGGCTGACGAGCGAATTGGGAAACTCAATATACTCAAGATGGGAACAACCATTGAAGGCAAAGAAATTAATAGCGGTAACTCCTTCAGGAATATCAATCGATGTCATGGGACATCCCCTGAAGGCATTATCACCAATACGCGTGACATGATAGGTAATATCATCATGAACAATCGTAGCGGGAATAACGACTTCACCCCTCAACTTGACCGAGTCATTAAAGGTCACTTCCACTTCACCTTCACCGATGACGTTGTAGCTGATGCTGTCCACCATAAAGTCATAGGCCGAAGCCGTGAAGCAGCAGCCTATAAAGAAGACCAGCAAAAACAATTGCTTGGAAAAAAAGAAAAACAGTTTCATAATAAATAGATATTTAAGATTAAATGAACGGTCACTGTTTATTGAGGAATTCAACGAGGCGGGCGACAGCACGGCCACGATGGCTGATGCGGTTCTTGTCCTGGGGTGACATCTGGGCAAAGGTGCTGCCGTCTCCCTCGACAGGCTGGAAAATGCTGTCGTAGCCGAAGCCGCCTGTTCCATGGCGCTCGGTGAGGATGACGCCCTCGACCTGACCTTCGAACAGGTGCATCTCATCACCCTGCAACAGGATGATGGCGGTGCGGAAACGGGCGGTGCGCTCGGTCACGCCGTCCAGTTTCTTCAACACCTTTTCGATATTGGCCTCACTGTCGTGGCCAGGACCGGCATAGCGGGCCGAGAGCACACCAGGCTCACCGTTCAAGGCATCAATTTCCAGACCCGTATCGTCGCTGAAACAGTCATAGCCGTAATGCTCCTTGACATAGCGGGCCTTCATCTCGGCATTACCCTCAATATTGTCGGCAGTTTCGGGAATATCCTCATGGCAACCTATATCGGCGAGACCCAGTATCTCGTAGCGGTCACCCAGCATCTGACGCAATTCGGTCAGTTTATGGACATTATTGGTCGCAAAAACAATCTTCTTCATCACTCTTGGTTAATAATAAACTACGAATTACACGAATCTCACAAATAATTACTATTCGTTTAATTCGCGTAATTCGTAGTTAATAGTTAGTTAGACGACGATGTTGACGAGTTTACCAGGAACGACAATGATCTTCTTGGGCTGTTTGCCAGCAAGCCAACGCTCAGCTCCAGCATCGGCGAGCGCTATGCGTTCCACTTCTTCTCGTGGCGTGTCGACAGACACTTCGATAGTGTAACGATTCTTACCGTTGAACGAAACGCCATACTTCACTGTCGATTCCTTCAAGTACTCCTCGTTCCAGGTCGGCCACTGGGCGTCACACACGGTGGTATCGTGACCCAGTACATGCCACAATTCCTCGGCAATGTGCGGTGCAAAGGGTGCCAGCAACACGATCAGCGGCTCATAGACTTCACGGGCACGGCATTTCATACTTGTGAGTTCGTTGACGCAGATCATGAATGCTGCTATCGACGTATTGTAGCTGAAAGTCTCAATATCGCCCGTCACCTTCTTGATCAGCTTGTGTACCGACTTCAACGCATCGGCACTAGGCTTCTCATCGGTCAGCTGCATCGTGTCACCCTTGTAGAACAGTGACCACAGGCGCTTGAGGAAGCGGTTCACGCCGTCGATACCGTTGGTATCCCATGGTTTGCTGGCCTCAACAGGACCCAGGAACATCTCATACAGGCGCAAGGTATCAGCACCATAATTGTCCACGATGAGGTCGGGATTAACGACATTGAACATCGACTTAGACATCTTCTCGATAGACCAGCCACAGATGTACTTGCCATTCTCGAGGATGAACTCGGCATCCTTGAATTCGGGACGCCATTCGCGGAATTTCTCAATATTTAATGCGTCGGTGTGCACGATGTTGACATCCACATGGATGGGAGTCACGTCATACTGATCCTTGAGATTATATGAGACAAACTTGTTGGTGTCCTTGATGCGATACACAAAGTTGCTGCGGCCTTGGATCATACCCTGGTTGACCAACTTGCGGAAGGGTTCGGCCTCGCACACATAACCGTAGTCATAGAGGAACTTGTTCCAGAAACGGCTGTAGATCAAGTGACCTGTAGCGTGCTCGGTACCACCCACATAGAGGTCCACCTGGCGCCAGTAATCATCAGCCTCATGCGATACCAGTGCCTCGTCATTATGCGGATCCATATAGCGCAGATAATAGGCCGACGAACCGGCAAAGCCAGGCATGGTATTCAACTCCAGGGGATAACCGTCTTCTGTTACCCAGTTCTTGGCACGTCCCAGGGGAGGCTCGCCAGTCTCGGTGGGCAGGAACTTGTCCACCTCGGGCAAGAGCAGCGGCAACTTGCTCTCGTCAAGCGGCTGCGGCTGATTGTTCTCATCGTAATAGATGGGGAACGGCTCGCCCCAGTAGCGCTGACGGCTGAAGATGGCGTCGCGCAGGCGGTAGTTCACCTTGACGTGGCCGATACCTGTCTCTTCAATGTA
>JAEEGL014668343.1_pt1 | contig 13337 bp, 13 predicted proteins | sample 9134231 | NCBI WGS metagenome assembly JAEEGL01 (sample SAMN16246548, study PRJNA631951) | gut metagenome | biome: gut microbiome; feature: rumen; material: fiber-attached | host: Bos | place: Iran: Karaj | collected 2018-10 | reverse complement strand
GGACAGAGATGCGGCCTGCTGACGTATGATGTCGATCCTGGAGTTGTTCATTGCCTGAGAATTCTGCGTTATGTGAATTATGGTATAGGTGGCATTTGGATTTGCCAGCCAGATATCATTTTCCTGTGGTACGTTGGTATTGGCCGCGATGAATCTCACCTGAGTATAGCCTTTATGCGTGATGAAATACCTCATCAGCTGCAGTTCCCAGATTTTCTTCTGATCGGTCATTGATCATTTCCCTCCCGCAGTTTTTCGAGATATTCTTCAAAATCTGCCGGTCTCGGACAGGTTATGGTCATTCTCTGATTTGTAGTAGGATGAATGAAGGTCAGTTCAAAGGCATGCAGCAGCTGCCCGTTACCCTTCATTCTTCTCGGTGCATACTTAGGGTCATTGACGACCGGATGACCTATGTATTCCATGTGCACTCTGATCTGATGCGTGCGTCCTGTCATCAGGTGGCATTCAATGAGAGTGTGCTTCTTGAATCTTTCTCTTACATAGAATCTTGTTACTGCATCCTTGCCATTCTTATCGGTAACAGCCATCTTCTGACGGTCCTTGGGATCTCTGCCAATTGGAGCATCGATGGTTCCGTTATCGTGCTGAATGACGCCATGGACAAGCGCATAGTACTTTCTGCTCATGGTCTTGTCTGCCAGCTGAGCTGACAAGGAAAGATGAGCCTTGTCATTCTTAGCCATGATGATCAGACCAGTAGTATCCTTGTCAATTCGGTGAACGACACCCGGTCTGTTGACACCGTTTATGCCGGAAAGGTCCTTGCAGTGATACAGAACGCCGTTGACAAGCGTTGGCTCGCTGGTAGTAGCAGTAGGATGTACGATCAGTCCTCTGGGCTTGTTGATGACGATTACGTCTTCATCCTCATAGCGGATGTCCAGGTCCATCTTTACCGGTTCTACGTGATACTCTTCGCTGTCAGGTATCTCCACGGTGACATCGTCATCCAGACGCAGTTTATAATTGCTCTTTACCGGCTCGTCATTGACGCAGATCAATCCCTCATCAATGAGCTGCTGAATGCGAGTACGTGAAAGCTCGACCTTGCCAAGCAGGGCCTTGTCTATTCTGATTCCCTTTAACTCGTCTTCAACCGTAAACTGTATTCTTTCCATTATTTCTCCTTGCTGAAAATGGTCTCTATTACTAACATTCCAACGCCGATCACCAGAAAGCTGTCAGCGATGTTGAATACCGGATAGTCGTAACCGAAGATGTAAAAGTTGAGAAAGTCAACTACATAGCCGTGTACGACTCTGTCTATCATGTTTCCCAACGCCCCACCGCATATCAGTATCATGGCGGTTCTCTCAAGCTTGGAAGCGTTTCTGTTCTTTATCAGGTAATAGATTATGCCGCAAGACACTATAAGTGCCATGATGGCAAACAGTGTTCCCTTTCCTTCCAGAATGCTCCATGCAGCGCCATAGTTCCTTGTATAGGTAATATGGAAAAAGCCCTTGATGATCTCTATGTCTTCGTAAAGAGCCATCCTGGAATCGATCAGTATCTTTGTCAGCTGATCGATAATAATCGTTAATGCCAATAAGAGATTTTCTGACTTTTTCATACAATCACCTGCAAACAATTATAACAAAATAAACTTGTTAATTAAATGGTATTTGCTCTAAGATGATTATATGAACACACTGCAGAAACTGAGCGGACATTTCAACACCATTACTACCCATAAGCTCCTTGTCATGAAGCTTTGCTTTAAGATGGGCTTATACTCTCAGGGACTGCTTCACGATAATTCAAAGTACTCACCGGTTGAGTTCATCAGCGGTGTCAGATATTATCAGGGTGACAAGTCCCCCATCGTTGCGGAAATTAGAGACCGCGGCTATTCAGAAGGCTGGCTGCACCACAAGGGTCATAACAAACATCACTGGCAGTACTGGATAACGGTAAAGAGAGGTCATCTTGAACCTCTGGAGATGCCCTTGAGATACATCAAGGAAATGACCTGCGACCGCATAGCTGCCTGCATGGTCTACGAAAAGGAAAAGTATAACGATGCCAGTGCCCTGGCCTTTCTGGAAAACAGTGAAGAAAGAAAGCTCATGCCCGAACATACCTATCAGACGCTTAAAAAGTATCTGACCTGGGTCAGGGACTTGGGCATAGACAAGGCATTTGAGATGATAAGAAAAGACGATGGCAATTAACCATCGTCTTTGTTTTAGAATTCCATTGTGGCCTTTACGGCTTTCTTCCAGCCGCCGACCAGCTTGCCCTGCTGAGTGATTGACATTTCCGGTTCAAATACCTTATCGACCTGATACTTTTCTCTTAACTCAGCATATGATGAGAACAAACCGATTGCCAGTCCAGCCAGCATGCAGGCACCCAAGGCAGTGGTCTCAAAGTTGACAGGTCTGATGATCCTTGTCTGCAGGATGTCAGACTGGAACTGCATCAGGTAGTTATTGCGGCAGGCACCGCCGTCTACCTGCAGGCTCTTTAATCTCATTCCGGTATCATCGATCAAAGCTTCAATTACATCGTATGTCTGATACGCCAGAGATTCCAGGGTAGCTCTTACCAGATGCTCATTGGTAGTTCCTCTGGTCAGTCCGAAGATCGCTCCCTTTACATTCTGATTCCAGTATGGTGCACCTAAGCCGGTAAAGGCCGGTACTACGTAAACTCCTGCAGAATCATTGACATTGTTGGCCAAAGCCTCACTTTCAGCGGCTGTCTTAATTATCTTGAGACCATCTCTAAGCCACTGTATAGCTGCTCCGGCAACGAATACAGAACCTTCCAGAACGTATTTTACGTCATCGCCGATCTTCCAGCCGACAGTTGACACCAGACCGGAATTGCTGTTGATCCTGACATTGCCGGTGTTGAACAGCAGGAAGCATCCGGTACCGTATGTGTTCTTGCACTGACCGGCATCATAACAGGTCTGACCGAATAAGGCAGCCTGCTGGTCACCTATGACTGAAGCTATAGGAGTCTTACATCCAAGTAAATCAGTATAGCCGTAGATGTGTGAAGAATCGTTGATTTCCGGCAGCATGTTGGCCGGAATGTTCCAGATGCTTAGCAGGTCTTCATCCCAGGTCAGGGAGTCAATATCCATGAGCATGGTTCTTGATGCGTTTGATACGTCGGTGATGTGCCTTTCACCATTGGTCAGTTTGTATACCAGCCAGCTGTCAACGGTACCGAACAGCAGTTCCCCATTGTCTGCCAGCAACTGACCATGATCAATGGTATCCAGGATCCAGCGGATCTTGCTGGCACTGAAGTACGGGTCGATAGTAAGGCCTGTCTTTTCCTGTACCAGAGTGCTGTAGCCCTGTCTGATCACCTTTTCGCAGAGATCATTTGTCTGTCTCGACTGCCATACAAGGGCGTTGTATACGGGCATTCCCGTCTTCTTGTTCCAGACGATCGTCGTTTCACGCTGGTTGGTGATGCCTATTGCCTTGATGTCGGTATTCTTTAGGCCGGAATCTTCCAGAGCCTTGCGGCAGGCATACTTTACGCTTTCCCAGATGGCATCTGCATCCATTTCGACCCATCCTGGATGCGGGAAATAGTTGGGAATCTCCTGCTGAGCAATGGTCACGATGTTAAGATCCTCGTCAAAAATGATTGCTCTGGAACTGGTGGTTCCCTGGTCAATTGATAAGATGTAAGACTTCATATATTATCCTCTCGTTTTTCTTAATTATAACATCTGTGTGCAAACTTGAGGAAAAATTCTGTAAATGCTATCATAGTTTTAGGTGGTAAATATGAAGAAAACACTATCGCTTTTATTATTGAGCGTCATGATGCTTGTAATGTTTGCTCCTGCATCTGCTGATGACTATGAGTCAACACTTACCGGTACGACCGAGACTCATAACAAGGAAATGGTCGTCATTGACGTCCACATCAACGGCAGCGGCATCAACAACATCAAGGGTGACGTAAACTTCTCCAGTAATGACCTGGCCATTTTCTCAATAGAGAAGAATGAAGCCTTGAGTGACTGGGATCTGGAGTTCAATACATCCTCCCCTACCAAGATATCGTTCTCCGGCAGTTCAGCAAATGAAATAAGCGGAGACACTGTTCTTTTCACGGTCAAATTCGTCGTATTCAATGAGAGGACAACTTTTACTAACGTTACCACCACAAACGTGCAGTCCGTAATGAGAGTCATCGAAAAGATCATAACCAATCAGGATCAGATTGATGAGGCTCAGAGGAACAAGGACAATGCCATGACTGAGGAAATGGCAGAAAGCATCGTCATTCCTGATCCGATCTACAGAGAACAGGTCAATGAATACATGCAGAACTTCACTGATGCCAATATTGACATCAACGTAACTGCCAAGCTTTCTGAAAACTGCTACCTCAAGAGCGTTGAAGTCAGAAACGGTACTCTTACCCCTGCCTTCAACAAGCTGACCAATTCATATAAGATCGAAGTAACGAAGAAGAATGAGCCGGTGGACATTAAAGCCCTGGCTGAACTGGACAGTTCAACCGTGGAGATCGGCAAGGAACTCAACGGACAGATCGTCGTTACGGTAATTGCCGAAGATGAATCGGTAAATTCATACGTGTTCACAATCGAAAGAACCGGCAGTAACAACCCAGCCGGTCCTGGCTCTGACAGTCATGACAATCCCAATAAGCTTAACGGCATGACCATTGCCATACTGGCAGGTCTGGGAGTGATCGCAGCGGGATTCATTGGAATCGGCGGCTATTACGTTTACCAGGGTTCCAGAGACGAATAACAGGCAGGCACATTAAAACCCAGATGTTCATTCATCTGGGTTTTTACATGTCTTACAGCTGTTCAATTCTGGCCTTGAGAATTTCAAGACCCTCTACCTCAGCCTTCTCAAGTTCACCGGAATCACACGCTCTGGCAATTTTTGGATCAAGCGGCAGTCTGGCAATGACCTCAATGTCATTTTCCTCGGCTATCCTGCTGGTATCTCCAAACAGCGATACTCTGTGACCGCACTCGTCGCAGATCACATAGCTCATGTTCTCAACGATGCCCAGAACCGGAATCTCCATCTGCTCAGCCATTGAGAGTGATTTCTCAACGATGAGTGATACCAGATCCTGCGGTGTGGTAACGATGATAACGCCATCTAGCGGCAATGACTGGAAGATGGTAAGAGGTACGTCACCTGTTCCCGGAGGAAGGTCAACGAACATGTAGTCAACGTCCTTCCAAATCACTTCAGTATAGAACTGCTTGATGATACTTGTGATCAGCGGTGAACGCCATATGATCGCCTGCTTCGGATCGTCAAGCATCAGGTTGGCACTTACCACCTGAATGCCCGTGGATGTGACCTTTGGGATTATTCCCTCCTCAGTTGCATAGAGCTTATCCTCAAGTCCGAAGATCTGCGGAATGCTTGGGCCGGTTATGTCGGCATCCAGAATGGCGCATCTGTATCCTGCCTTCTGCATAGTAATGGCAGCCAGTGATGTTACCAGTGACTTGCCTACACCGCCCTTGCCGCTTACTACGGCTATGATTTTCTTAATACTGCTCTGTTCTTTCGGCTTCAGCAAAAACTGAGCCTTGAATTGTTCCTTTGCTGACATGCTATACCTCATTCTCTTCTAATGGCAGCCTGAACCAGAAGTCTGATCCCTTGCTGACCTCACTTTCGACACCGTATTCCGCCTTATGCAGATCAAGTATCGTTCTAACTATTGACAGACCCAGTCCGCTTCCGGTTTCCGGTCTGACGTGAGTCTTATCTACCTTGTAGTATCTCTGCCATATCAACGGCAGTTCATCCTTTGGAATGCCCTCACCGTGATCAATGATGTCAAATCTCATCATTCCATCATTGACGGCTGCCTTGAGTATTACCGTTTTGTCTTCACCCGCATGGGTGATGGCGTTATTGATCAGGTTATAGAGAACCTGTTCCAGTCTCTGCTTGTCTGCCCTGATGTAGTAATCCTTATCCTCGGCATCAAGTATCAGCTTGTAACCATTTGTTTCCAGGAACTTGCTGTAGGTATTCTGAACTGAAACCAGCATGTCCATTACGTTTATGGATGTAGGGGCCAGTTCAATGTTGCCTGACTGCAGCTTGGAAATGTCAAGCATGTTATTGACCAGAGACGTCAGGCGTTCTGCTTCATCAATGATGACCTGAATGTTTTCCCGGTTGTTTTCACCGGGAATGTCCCTGATCAGTTCTCCATAACCGGAAATCATGGTCAGAGGCGTACGCAGGTCATGCGATACATTGGCAATCAGATCTTTTGTCATCTGATCTGCTTTCTTCAGCTGAGTAACGGTTTCGTTGAGAGAATCACTAAGCTGTTCGATCTCTCTGTATCCCTTGCCGTCAAAGGTAACGTTCAGGTTGCCTGTTGACATGATCCTGGTCTTTTCATTCAGCTGTTCAATCGGTTTGGAAATTATCCTCGAAGATACTGTGGACAGTATCCCGGCAACAATTACAAGTCCGATTGAAATGATAATCAGCTGTACCCTTATCGCAGATACGGTTGAATCTACCGGTAACAGGTCACCAATAATGACGACAAATACTTCTTCACCGCTGTAGTCTACGGCAGAGGCGCCATAGGCAATCAGGTTAGGATCATTGTTATCCTTTTCCGAATAGGAAACAGTACTGTTTGGCCCTTTTTCGCCTCTGGTTGAAACATACAGAGTCTTGCTGGTACTGTTGAGCAGATTGTCCGTCAGTTCAGCGATCCTGTACTGGAAGTTTCTGCCCATCAGATTCATCATGTTGTTTTCAGCCGCTACGAGATAGCGGTCCTGTTCAACGTTGTAGATGACAACCGATATGTTATTGCCTCTGAAGGCATCGGTCATTGAGTTATTCAGACTCTCATAGGGATTTTCAGAGATGATACCTATGATCTCATCAGAAGAATTTCTGATCTGAGTCTTTCTGATGAACTTATAGGTAGTATCCATGAAGAGTATCTGCAATACCCACATGAATACAATCATTACGATGGCAAATATTGAGAAGTATCCAAACAGCCTGCGACGCAGGTTGGTCCCCTTGTTTTCAGGCTTCAAAGCGGTAACCTACCCCTCTTACAGTGACGATGAACTTCTGATAGGCGCCAAGTGACTTTCTTAACAGCTTGATGTGAGTATCAAGTGTGCGGTCATCTCCATAGTAGTCATAGCCCCATACCTCTGTAAGCAGTTTTTCCCTGCTTAAGGCAATGTTGCGGTTTCTGGAAAGATAGAACAGAAGTTCATATTCCTTTGGTGACATGTCTACTCTTCTGCCGTCAACGGTAACGATCCTGGCTGTATAGTCAATGGTGAGTCCTTCATAACTGACAACGTCATTTGCTTCAGGGGCACCTGAACTGCTCCTTCTGTTAAGAATTGCCTGGATCCTCATCATTAATTCCTTGACGGAAAACGGTTTGACGACATAGTCATCAACTCCTACCTCAAAGCCATGGATCCTGTCATATTCCTCGCCTCTGGCTGATAACATGATGACAGGCGTAGCCTTCATCCTGCGTATGGCCTTGACGGCACTGAAACCGTCCAGATCCGGCATCATGACATCCATGACTATCAGGTCATAATCATTCTGTTCGGCCATTCTGACCGCTGTAAAACCGTCAGAAGCCTCATCAACTTCATGACCCTCGAATACGGCATATTTTCTGATCAGTTCCCTGATCTTAACTTCATCGTCAACAATCAATAATCTTGCCATCTTATTCACCTCACAGTAATCTTACACACTTAAAGTGAAGATTTGCTGAAGATTGCATACACTTATGCTGAATTATCCCTTTAAACCATCAGCCTGACGCTGCATGTTTTCAATGACAACATCATGAATGTCACCAAGGGATGCACAGTATTCCAGCACTTCCCATGGCTTGTTTGTATGGAAATGTATCTTGATCAGATCTTCATCACCAACGGCCAGAAGGCTGTCGCCCTCAAAATGTTCAACAATGTAGTCAAAGATCTCATCTTCATCAAGATCATGTCCGGCAATCAGTAACTGCGTATCAAACTTGAATTCCAACATAAACTACTTCCTTTCGTCAATGTAATATCTCGTAGCTCTGGGCATGATCCTTGAAGCTACTTCATGACCGATCGAACCAGCCCATTCGGACAGCTGTTCCATGGTGATTGTCTCATCACCATCGGTCCCAATCAGTGTTACGATATCTTCTCTTTCAGCATCGATTCCCGTAACGTCTATCATCATCTGATCCATGCAGATCCTGCCGACAACGGGAACCTTATGTCCTCTTACCAGAACGAACGCGTTGCCGGTAAGACTTCTTGGATAACCGTCTGCGTAACCGCATGATACGGTTGCGATCTTTCTCTCTCCCTCAGCATGGTATATTCTGCCGTATGACACGGATTCCTGATCTCTTATGGTCTTCACGTATTCAATCTTTGAATAGAAACTCATGACAGGTCTTGTCTCATAACGGTCATGTATTTCACCGACATTGAAGCCGTACAGCATGAATCCGGGTCTGAAGGCATCATACTCGTGATCGGGATAATTCAGAAAACCGCTGGAAGCGGATACGTGTCTTCTTCCCGTTTCATAGCCAAACGCTCTTACGCGGGTAATGAATGAATCATAGCGCCTGTACTGTTCCAGAGTGAACTCCCTGTCACTTTCCGCAAATGAGTCCGCGCAGCACAAATGTGTAAATATGCCGTTAATATGCAGATGAGACAGTCCAAAAAGATTTCGGATCACATCATCATCGCAATCCCAGTCTACGCCGATCCTTCTCATGCCTGTATCAACCTTGAGTTCAGTATTAACGGTGATTCCGCGTTCTGCAGCCCAGTTGTTGAGATCCTCGGCGTGTTCAGCACTTGCCAGGGTCATGATGACATCATTATCCACAGCGTTCTGCCATTGTGATCTGTCTACGTATCCCAGAATGAGAATGCTGCCTGTTATGCCGGCATTTCTTAATTCCAGAGCCTCATCAAGACAGGCAACACCGAAATCGGTAATGCCTTCTTCTGCCATTGTTCTCGCAACTTCTACGGCACCATGACCGTATCCATCTGCCTTTACAATAGCGATCGGCTTCATTCTGTGGTTGCAGAAGTCAAGCATGTTTCTAACATTGAGTCTCAGGTTATCGAGATTGACTTCTACCCAGCATCTGGTTTTATTCATGCGAATCCCTCTTCATAGCTGCGTCAATGAGCATGTTGAGCAGTGTTCTGTAGTCAGTTCCTGCTCCTTTGAAACTTGCCGGGTACAGACTGTGTGACGTAAATCCCGGAATCAGGTTGATTTCATTGAATACGATCCTGTCTCCGGCAAAGAAGTCAGCCCTGCCCATTACGTTACAGCCTAAGGCCTTGTAAACGATCTTGGCAAGTCTCTTGACTTCATCCATCTGTTCCCTGGTAAGATTCTTGCTTGGAACATAGATGTTGGTCATGTATCCGTCATATTTCTCTTCATAGCCGTACATTTCCGTTTCAACAACTACTTCAAATACTTCTCCTGTTATATCATCGCCCAGAATGCCGCATCCTACTTCCGTACCGGAAATGAATTCCTCAGCAAGGATCTTTTCATCATAGGCAAAGGCATCGCTGATGCCTTTTGCGAAGCTTTCTCTGTCGGTTATCTTATGAGCGCCAAAAGATGAACCCTCCTTGCTCGGCTTTACATAGAACGGCAGTCCGAACTTTTCCGTTAACATTTCATAAAGCTTATCAACATGAATGAGGTCTGATCTGTGCAATGGCATGTATTTTGCCATAGGTACTCCATAGCTTTCAGCAACCAGATGCGTGAATTCCTTGTCCATCGCAATGGCGCTGCTGGTAATGTCGCATGAAACACATGGGATGCCGTTTAACTGGCACAAACCCTGAATAGTTCCGTCTTCCCCATTACGTCCATGCAGTACCGGAAAGATGACGTCAACATACTGATATCTGTTACTTCTTGTCTCATAGAAACCGTGATGAGCAGGATTCGTTGAAAGAATTACTTCCTCATTTTCCGGATCCTTTTCCCAGTCTCCGTTTTCAATCTTATCTATTGAGCCGCTGTAGTGAAGCCAGCAGCCATCTCTGGTAATGCCTACCATGTATATGTCATATTTCTCATCCAGATTTGCCAGTACTGATGATACGGACATCAGACTGACAGGATGTTCGTGACTCTGTCCACCGAATAATACACCTAATTTAATTCCCATACGCTGCCTCCAAATCTGAAATCAGATCATAGAATCTCAGACCATTGCTGGCCTTAAATAATATTATACTATTTTCCCTGGTTATTTGTTTCAAATCATCAAGCAACTCACTTCTTTCAGAATAGTGATGGCAGCTGATGTTCTTATCACTGAGGTTTGATTCCAGGTTTTTCATTTCCTCGCCAAGCAGATATGTATCCTTGAACATGCTGAAGTCAATTGAGTCGCCAATTCCGGCGTGAAGCTTGTCTGATTCGTCACCAAGCTCAAGCATGTCGCCTAAAACAGCGTATTTATCATACTTATCATCATATGCTGATAGTAACTCTAATGCAGCTTTCAAACTGCCGGGATTACTGTTATAGGTGTCATCAATCACAGTTGCGCCATTTATTCTTCTGATCTGAAGCCTGTGAGCAGTCAGGGTCACCTTGCTTAAGCCTTCCTGAATTTCTCCATATGAAAGTCCGAATGTTTTGCCAATGGCAATGCCGCAGCAGGCATTGATCACCTGATGTCTGCCGAGTATCGGCAGATCAAACCATTCATCAAACCAGTCTGTTTTGAATCTCATGCCGTTTTCAGCAAATTCGCATTCTTCAATAACCAGATCGGCATCTTTGTCAAAGCCATAGCTTACCGGCCTGTTTCTTAGTTTCTGTGACCTGATTTCCTTTTTCAGGCCATATGCTTCATTGGCAAAGAAGCAGACACCGTCCCTTAATTTACAGTTTATGAGACACTTCTCCTTTACGATCGTATCTATTGACTTGAACTTCAGGATGTGGGCCGGTGAGATATTTGTTACTACGGTATAGTCAGGATCTACTATGTCAACCATCGGTATCATTTCATTGATGTCTGATATTCCCATCTCAACCACGGAAAAGTCGTCATCTCTGTCTGTTGCCAGTAAGGTCAGCGGTATGCCGATCTCATTGTTCTGATTGCCAGATGTCTTATGAACTCTGTATTTAACGGAAAGAACTGAAGCGATGATGTCCTTCGTGCTGGTCTTGCCGCTGCTGCCGGTAACGCCGATTACCTTTGCATTTATGTCATAACGCCAGTATGTAGACAGCTGCTGTAATGCCTTCTCTACGTTATCAACGATGATGAGGTTTCCATCCGGGCATTCCCTGTGGTCACTCTGCCAGAAACTGGCCTTCAGGCCTTTTTCAAAAAGCCCCTGAACGAAATCATGTCCGTCAACCCTTTCACCCTTGATCGGCACGAAAAGCTCATCTGAAGTGAGCTTTCTGGAGTCGGTTATGACACCGTGAATGACAACGTCAGGATCACCCTGCAATTTGCCATGTACTATTTCACTGATTTTTCCAATTGAATAATCTACCATAAATACCCCTTTAAACAAAAAGCACTGAAAAGTGCTTTTTAACATGACCTGCCGGCATCAGGAATCTGATGCAATCAAGCAAGCACTTGGAATTAACTGTTAGCTACGACCTGGATCTCTACGCTTGTTTTGCCGTCCAGGATCGCATATGATACGAACTGGTTGTTACCGGTAACGATCAGCGGTACTTCCTGGATGCCCAGTGTCAGTCCGCTGGCATCAAATTCAACCTTTACGTCCTGCGCAGTGAGGTCCTTGATGTTGTTTTCCGTACCCTTGACGATGACGTCCATGTATGAGTCATCGGTATTGACTGTTCCGAATCTGTACTCTGATGTGTTATTAAACCACTCCAGCGGTACGTCTTCAATGATTCTTGAAGCGCTGGCGGCTACAGTAATATCCATGTTTATCTTGGTAACGCTGATCTTATTGGCACCGCTTGGTACGGTAAGAGCCGTTGATACAGCAGTATTCTTCGTTATGCCTGATACATCCAGATCGATGTAGAAGGCATTGATCGTATCAAGTACACTGTTAGGTGCATAAACCGTAACAGTTGAATAGTCTATTGAAATGTCATCAATGGACAGATTATCAGGCAATGTGCCAACAGGTCTGACAATGATTGGAACGGTCTTGTTCGGTGAAGAAACCGCTACAGTAGCCTGTACTGTATCAGGTATGATGTCACAGGCAACTCTGTTACCGTTCTGGTCATAGGCAACGACCTTTGAAGCTTTGGTAAAGCTGTCATTCACTCCGGTTACGTCAATCAGAGCCTTTACGAAAGAGATCCCCTCGATCGTATCATGTGATGCCCTGATCAGTACTTCGGTCTGGTCAAATGTTGGTTCAGACAGTGAGTAAATGCTGTCCATGCTGTTGGTATTGATGAACTCATAAGAGATGTTGAATCTCGTTGTTGTCTTCTTCTTGATGGTGACCGTAACCGTCGGTGTATCCAGAACGTTTACCGTCAGTCTGGAAATGAAGTTTGACGGTGTCAGTTTGATTGAATATGTTCCTTCCGTCAGACCTGACAGATCGGCAGTAAGCCTGGAATTGGTCTGGCTCTTCTGCAGTGTTATGTCGCTCATGTCACCGGTAACGATGACGTTGGCCTTCTCAGGAATACCTGAAATCTCATAGATCTCACTGTTGTACATTACCTGTACCGGAATATCATTGATCTGTGAAGCCTGAGTGACGTTTAAAGTTGTCGTGTTGTCAGCATTAACTGCAATATAAATTATTACAGCTATTAACAGAGCGGCAATCTTTGAAAACTTTGAATCAAAGATCAGCTTGTTAAGCCCGCCCATGACTCTTCTGAAGAAATAAACAACGGCATTTTCAACGTTTGCATAGGTATTGACGACCTTCTGGGAATTATCGGCAATCTTCTGAGCAAGTTCAAGTTTTTCTTTTGAGTCTCTCTGTTTCTTTTCAGTATTCTTTGCCATGACTAATTACCTCCTTCTGAAGGCTGATCATCGGGAGCAGGAGTTTCCTCCTTAACTTCGTCGATCTCCTCCTTAGGAACCTGAACGGTCTTTATTTTGATCTTTCCGGCTGTTTCTGATTCGCTTGACGGAACAGGAACCGTAGTCCTGGCTTCTGCTGCGATGTCATTAACAACCTGCTGAATGGCACTGGCTTGCTGTTTCAGCTTATTGTTTTGAGTTCCATAGATCCTTCTTTCTTCCTCTTCAACTTCCTGACGGAATGT
>JAEEGL013650823.1_pt1 | contig 13337 bp, 8 predicted proteins | sample 9134231 | NCBI WGS metagenome assembly JAEEGL01 (sample SAMN16246548, study PRJNA631951) | gut metagenome | biome: gut microbiome; feature: rumen; material: fiber-attached | host: Bos | place: Iran: Karaj | collected 2018-10 | reverse complement strand
CCCCTCTTTTTTGCTTGCGGTGAAACGTTTTTCGCGCATGATTACGGAACCAGCGCGACCCGTCGGCCGCGCCCGCAGGAGACCGCACCATGAAATCGAATCACGCCGAACTCAACGCCTGGGTCGCCGAAATGGCCGCCCTCTGCAAGCCCGATGCCATCCACTGGTGCGATGGCTCCCAGGCCGAATACGACGACCTCTGCCAGAAGCTCGTCGCCGCCGGCACCTTCATCCCCCTCAACCCCGCCCTCCGCCCCGGCTCCTTCCTCTGCCGCTCCAACCCCGCCGACGTCGCCCGCGTCGAGGACCGCACCTTCGTCTGCTCCCGCACCGAGCGCGAGGCCGGCCCCAACAACCACTGGTGCGATCCCGCCGAGATGCGCGCCACCATGACCGCCCTCTACGACGGCTCCATGCGCGGCCGCACCATGTACGTCATCCCCTTCAGCATGGGCCCCGTCGGCTCCCCCATCGCCCACATCGGCGTCGAGCTCACCGACTCCGCCTACGTCGCCGTCCACATGCGCGTCATGACCCGCGTCGGCGACCGCGTCCTCGCCCTCCTCGGCGCCGACCGCCCGTTCGTCCGCTGCCTCCACTCCGTCGGCGCCCCCCTCGCCCCCGGCCAGAAGGACGTCCCCTGGCCCTGCAACCCCGACCACCGCTACATCACCCACTTCCCGGAGGACCTCACCATCTGGTCCTACGGCTCCGGCTACGGCGGCAACGCCCTCCTCGGCAAGAAATGCTTCGCCCTCCGCATCGCCTCCACCATGGCCCGCCGCGAAGGCTGGCTCGCCGAGCACATGCTCATCCTCGGCCTCACCTCCCCCGAAGGCGTCAAGCGCTACGTCGCCGCCGCCTTCCCCTCCGCCTGCGGCAAGACCAACCTCGCCATGCTCACCCCCACCCTCCCCGGATGGAAGGCCGAATGCGTCGGCGACGACATCGCCTGGATGAAGTTCGGCGCCGACGGCATGCTCCACGCCATCAACCCCGAGGCCGGCTTCTTCGGCGTCGCCCCCGGCACCTCCCTCCGCTCCAACCCCAACGCCATGGCCGCCGCCTCCCGCAACACCCTCTTCACCAACGTCGCGCTCACCGACGACGGCGACGTCTGGTGGGAGGACATGACCGACGACCTCCCCGCCCACCTCATCGACTGGAAGGGCAACGACTGGACCCCCGACTCCCCCTCCAAGGCCGCCCACCCCAACGCCCGCTACACCGCCCCCGCCGCCCAGTGCCCCGTCATCGACCCGCGCTGGGAGGACCCCGAAGGCGTCCCCATCTCCGCCATCCTCTTCGGCGGCCGCCGCCCCTCCACCGTCCCCCTCGTCATGGAATCCTTCAACTGGGCCCACGGCACCTTCCTCGGCTCCACCCAGGCCTCCGAGACCACCGCCGCCGCCGCCGGCTCCGTCGGCGTCCTCCGCTACGACCCCATGGCCATGCTCCCCTTCTGCGGTTACCACTACGGCGACTACTTCCAGCACTGGCTCGACCTCCCCGCCTCCCACCCCGGCGCCAAGATGCCCCGCATCTACTATGTCAACTGGTTCCGCAAGGGCGACGACGGCCGCTACCTCTGGCCCGGATTCGGCGACAACGCGCGCGTCCTCAAATGGATCTTCCAGCGCCTCGACGGCTCCGTCCCCGCCGTCGACACCCCCGTCGGACGCCTCCCCCGCCCCGAAGACCTCGACATCTCCGGCCTCGACATCTCCCCCGACGACCTCCGCGAGCTCCTCGCCGTCAACCCCCGCGACTGGCTCAACGACATCCCCGCCATGCGCGCCCACTACGCACGCTTCGGCGACGTCCTCCCCGCCACCCTCCGCGCCCAGCTTGACGCCCTCGAAGCCCGCCTCCGCGCCGCCCTCTGATCCCTCCCCCTCCTCCCCATCTTTTTCATCCCTTCCATCTCTTCCATCCCCCCCATGAAGCACGTCACCGTCCGCTACTACTCCCACCTCTCCACCCGCCGCGGCATCCAGTCCGACCCCGTCGACTCCGACGCCCCCACCGTCCTTGACCTCCTCCACGAGATCCAGGCCGCCCGCCGCCTCCCCCTCACCACCACCATGGCCAAGGCCTCCGTCAACGACACCTTCGTCGAATGGTCCGCTCCCTTCGCCGACGGCGACACCATCACCTTCATCCCCCCCTTCGCCGGCGGCTGACCCCTCCCCTGCAATCCCTTCCATCCCTTCAATCGCTTTCATCCCTTCCATCCCTTCCCTCTCCCGCCGCCCCCAAACAGCCCCTTTAAAACAACCGAAAGGACCCTCAAATGCAAGCACTCTGGTATCTCGCCCCCCTCGGCGCCATCGTCGCGCTGCTCGTCGCCTTCATCTTCCACCGCCTCATGACCAAGGCCGACCCCGGCAACGACCGCATGCGCGAAATCGCCGGCTACGTCCGCGAAGGCGCCATGGCCTACCTCCTCCGCCAGTACAAGATCGTCGGCGTCGTCTTCCTCGCCCTCTTCGTCATCTTCGCCGTCCTCGCCTACTTCGGCATCCAGAACCCCTTCGTCCCCATCGCCTTCCTCACCGGCGGCTTCTTCTCCGGCCTCTGCGGCTACATCGGCATGCGCACCGCCACCGCCGCATCCTCCCGCACCGCCCAGGGCGCCTCCCAGTCCCTCAACCGCGGACTCCAGGTCGCCTTCCGCTCCGGCGCCGTCATGGGGCTGGTCGTCGTCGGCCTCGGACTCGTCGACATCTGCGTCTGGTACGCCATCCTCGACAAGCTCGTCTACACCGACGCCCACATGGCCGCCGGCCTCGACTTCCTCGGCATGAACATCGTCCCCGCCGGATGCACCCCCGCCGAAAAGCTCATCCATATCACCACCACCATGATCACCTTCGGCATGGGCGCCTCCATGCAGGCCCTCTTCGCCCGCGTCGGCGGCGGCATCTACACCAAGGCCGCCGATGTCGGCGCAGACCTCGTCGGCAAGGTCGAAGCCGGCATCCCCGAGGACGACCCCCGCAACCCCGCCACCATCGCCGACAACGTCGGCGACAACGTCGGCGACGTCGCCGGCATGGGCGCCGACCTCTACGAATCCTACTGCGGCTCCGTCCTCTCCACCGCCGCCCTCGGCGCGGCCGTCGCCGCCAACACCCCCGGCATCGCCACCGCCCAGGCCGTCAACTACGTGACCGCCCCCATGGTCGTCGCCGGCATCGGAACCCTCTGCTCCATCATCGGCATGCTCTTCGTCCGCTGCAAGGACGACAACGCCTCCCAGAAATCCCTCCTCCGCTCCCTCCTGACCGGAACCCTCGGCTCCTCCGTCCTCGTCCTCGCCGCCCTCGCCGTCCTCGCCAAGGTCGGCTACATCAGCTGGGGCATCTTCGGCAGCGTCATCGCCGGACTCGCCGCGGGCGTAATCATCGGACAGGCCACCGAATACTACACCAGCGACGAATACGCCCCCACCCGCGGCATCGCCGACCAGGCCGTCATGGGCCCCGCCACCACCATCATCGACGGCCTCGCCACCGGCATGTACTCCGCCGGCATCCCCGTCATCACCATCTGCGTCGGCATCCTCGCCGCATTCGGCTTCGCCGGCGGATTCTCCAACGCCTCCCAGGGCCTCTACGGCATCGGCTTCGCCGCCGTCGGCATGCTCTCCACCCTCGGCATCACCCTCGCCACCGACGCCTACGGCCCCATCGCCGACAACGCCGGCGGCAACGCCGAAATGTCCGGCCTGCCCGAGCACGTCCGCACCCGCACCGACGCCCTCGACAGCCTCGGCAACACCACCGCCGCCACCGGCAAGGGCTTCGCCATCGGCTCCGCCGCCCTCACCGCCCTCGCCCTCCTCGCCTCCTACATGGAAGAGGCCAAGCTCTGGATCGGACGCTTCGCGGGCGAGGCCGGCGGCACCCACATGGGCCTCGACGCCTCCGTCGCCAAGGAGGAGCTCAGCGTCTTCGTCAAGCACTTCGACCTCTCCGTCATGAATCCGCTCCTCCTCTGCGGACTCTTCATCGGCGGCATGATGGCCTTCGTCTTCTGCGCCATGACCATGAAGGCCGTCGGACGCGCCGCCGGACACATGGTCGAGGAGGTCCGCCGCCAGTTCCGCGAGATCCCCGGCATCATGGAAGGCAAGGCCACCCCAGACTACGCCCGCTGCGTCGCCATTTCCACCGCCGGCGCCCAGCATGAGATGATCGTCCCCAGCCTGCTGGCCGTCATCGTCCCCGTCATCGCCGGACTGGTGCTCGGCGTCGAAGGCATCCTCGGCGTCCTCGCCGGCGGCCTCGTCTGCGGATTCGTCCTCGCCACCATGCTCAACAACGCCGGCGGCGCCTGGGACAACGCCAAGAAGTACATCGAAAAGGGCGCCCACGGCGGCAAGAAGCTCCCCGACGGCTCCAAGAACCCCGTCCACGGCGCGGCCGTCATCGGCGACACCGTCGGCGACCCCTGCAAGGACACCTCCGGCCCCTCCCTGAACATCCTCATCAAGCTGATGAGCATGGTCTCGATCGTCTTCGCCCCTGTCGTCCTCAAGTTCGCCCCGGCCATCCAGGCCTGGCTCCACATCCGCTAACCCCCCTCCCCCCCTGGGGCGGCCCCCGCCGCCCCTTCTTTTTTCCCCCCTCCCCATCAAAGGTGTCAGACTATTTTTCTGTTGACAAGGGGAGAAAAGTTTGAGAGAGTCGGGGGCGGAGACCACAAAAAATGAGACGAAAACGAGTCAAGAACGACGGCGAGGGCTACTACCATCTGGTCAGCCGGTGCGCCTTCAAGCAATTTCTTTTCCAAGATTCGGACAAGGAGGTCTTTGTCGGGATGATGCGCCGCATGGCCGCCTTTTCCGGCATCGACATCCTCACCTATTGCGTGATGTCGAACCATTTCCATATCCTTGTCCATGTCCCTCCCCCGCGGCAGCTCGACGTGGACGAACTTCTGGCCCGCGTCGCCATCCTCTATGGAACGGAATACGCGGCGGAAACGCGCCTCCGCTGGGAGGCATTCCGCAAAACCAGGCAGCTCGACCGTCTCGAGAAGGAGCAATCCTTGCTCCGCAAGCGGATGTTCGACATCTCCCCTTTCATGAAGTCCCTCAACCAGCGCTTCTCAATCTGGTACGGAGCGCATCACCCCGATTTCGAAGGCACGATCTGGCAAGGCCGTTTCAGCAGCACGCTCGTCGAAGGGAACGGCTCTCTCGCGGCAGTCGCGGCCTACATCGATCTCAATCCCGTCCGCGCGGGCATCGTCACCGACCCCAAAAACTACGCCTTCAGCGGCTACGGCGCGGCCACCGCAGGCGACGCCGACGCCCGGAAAGGTCTGTCCGGCGTCTATGGCCAGACCAGGCGCTCCGCCACCGCCGTCATGGCCGCCTATCGTGGTCTTCTCTACGCAAAAGGCGCCTCAGACCTCCCCGCCGAGGCTGTCCAGGGAGTCCTCGCCGAGCGCCCCCCCCTCCCCCTCCCGCTGCTGCTCCGTCACAAAATCCGAGCCATGACCCAAGGCCTGGCCCTTGGCAGCGCCGACTTCACGGCCTCCATCTTCGCGCGCCACCGATATGCGTTCAGCGAAACCCGCCGACAGCCGCCCCGCACCGCCCCGTTGTCTCCGCAATGGTCAGACATCAGCCTCTGCGCCGTCCGTCCGCATCGCTCCGCCCCCGCAACCCGATTGGCGTAATCCGTCCCCTCCCCCCTCCCCCTGCCCGAATCAGGGCACAAAAATGGAGGCGTGGGACGGAATCGAACCGACGAATGAGGATTTTGCAGACCCTTGCCTTACCACTTGGCTACCACGCCTCAAACCGCGGCTCACCCTACTCTTCCGCCCCCCCCCTGTCAACTCTCTTTTTGAGTTTCCCCGCGAAAATGAAAAATTTGACTTTTTCATGGGAAAGTGGCAGGATTGCCCCGTTCCCCATCAACCCGGAAACCTGATGCCATCGGAGATTCTGCCATGACAAAATCCTCATTCTACCGCCATATTTCCACAACATTCCTTGCCTTTGGCATGCTAGCCCTGGCCCTTGCGACCTCGGCGGGCGCGGGCAGCGTCAAGGTCGCGCGTTTCTGGCACAACCACCAGCCGATCTACTGGCCCGACTGGTCCAGCGAGGGGCACGTGCAGTTCGCCAAGGACTCCATCAACAACGGCGGCGCCCACCCTGCCAACAACCTGACCGACATCTTCGGCCTCCACGACCGCCTCCAGGCCTACCAGTACGGCCCGAAGAATTCGCTGGGCAACTGCAACCCCGGCGCCGGCTACGCCATCAGCTACTCCGGCTCGCTCATCGACAACGTCCGCTCGCTCGGCTCCGCCGGCATGCTCGATTACTCATCCGACCCCTTCGCCGGTTACCGGGACGCCTGCAGCTGGACGGACTGGAAGGGCAACAGCCGCATGGACATGGTCGGCTTCTGCTACCACCACGCGCTCGGCCCCGTCCTCCCGAAAGCCGTCTTCCGCAAGGAAGTCCAGATGCTCAAGCAGTCCGCCTGGAAGGCCTGGAGCAAGGACGGCACGGAAGGCTCCTATCCCAAGTCCAAGGGCTTCTTCCCGACGGAAATGGCGTTCTCCGAGGAAATGATCGACGTCCTCGCTTCCGAAGGTTACGAGTGGGTCATCGTCGCCTCCCACCACTTCTCCCGCACCTGCCCGACCTACCTCACGCACGAAGGTGCCACGGCCGCGGACAACTACAAAATCAACTCCTCCGAGCCCAACCGCGCCGACATGAACGGCCCCTCCCCGACCGCTGGCTGGTGGTACGACTCCCCCAACCCCGGCAACTGCGCGTGGAACGTCGCCCCCTTCGCCTACCAGCTCCACAAGGTGCAATACGTCAACCCGTGGACCGGCGTGGCCACGCAGATGGTTGCCGTTCCCTCCGACGACGTCCTCTCCTATAAGGCCGGCTACTCCGGCGCAACCTTGGACAAGGCCCAGAACATCACCTACGGCGCGTCCGACGACAACCCCGTCATCATCCTCCCCGCCACCGACGGCGACAACGCCTGGGGCGGCGGCGACTCCTCCTGGATGGAATCCTGGCCTGGCTTCACCAGCGCCGCGGTGGGCCAAGGCTGGGACAACACAACCATCCAGAGCTTCGTCGACGATTACAAGGGCAACGCCACCCTCGCCCACGTCGAAGACGGCGCATGGATTTTCCCGGAGATGGACTACGGCTCTCCCTACTTTCTCAAGTGGGTCGACCCCCCCTGCAACGTCAAGGAGCTCGACAAGTGCTACCCCGGAACCCAGGTTGACCTCGAAAGCCCCGGCTTCGCGCTGAAATTCTGGGACTGGGCGCCCATCATCGCCGCCGCCAACTGGTGCGAAACCGCCGAAAAGAAACTCGGCCGCGGCGATCCTTGGCGCATCGCCGCTCCGCACGACCCCGCCGCCCAACCCAACGCCGCCGAGCGCGCCTGGCACATCTACCTCGCCGGTCTCGACTCCGGCTTCAACTACTACGGCGGCCTCGGCAATGACGACGAATGCAAGCCCCCGCTGGCCAACCTCCGCGCCATCGAACTCCTCCGCGCAAACGGTTGCGACCAGGCCGCCCTCGCTGCGGCCGACGAAGTCGCGCCCTCCATGTTCCGTCCGCAGCGCTTCCCGTACAATCCCGGCGGCTACACCTTCGGCTGGTTCAACGCCATCCCCGGCGACAGCGCCTACCGCAAGAAGATGGGTTCCGACTTCTACGTTTGGACCCACGTCTACGACGTTTCCGGCATCCCCGACGGCGGCGTCAAGCTGTTCGTCCGCGCCGACAAGGACGGCTATAACCCCGTCAATTCCATCCAAAACGAAACCTACGCCGGCGGCGACGAGGTCGAAAGCTGGATTGAAATCCCCATGGAGAAGCGCGTTCTCCCCAGCACCACCGCCGAACTCAACGCCCTCGCCGACAATGGCCAGATCAACTACGAATTCGCCCCCGCAGCCGTTGCCGACTACTACTTCGCCAAAGTCACCCAGTTCCGCGGCCAGCTCGTCGACTACTACGTCGAGGCCTGGGACAACAAGGGCAACTGGTCCCGTTCCGACATTCAGCACGTCTACGTAGAGGACGACGGCACTCCCGCCGAAGGCGGTTCCGGCGGCAAGCGCGCCTCCGCCTCCTTCGAGCCCGCCGCGCCCCTCGATACCGACGACATCACCGTCACCTTCGACGCCGGCACCAGCGACCTCGCCGCCGCCTCGCCCGTCTACTGCCTCTACACCTTCGACGCCGGAACCACGTGGGCCGACAAGGCCATGACCCGCACCGGCACCAACACCTTCTCTCTCGTCTTCAAGTCGGGCGAAGGCTCCTTCCTCAACGACTCCCCGTCCCTCTTCGTCTGCTTCCACGGTACTGTCGACGGCAATGAACTCTGGGAATCCCGCAATGGCGCCAACTGGTCCGTCTCCATCGCCGACGCCGACGCGCCCACCGACGGCGTGAAGATTTCCCCGAACCCCGCCCAGGCCGGACAGTCCGTCACCGTCTCCTACTACCCCTCCGGCCGCGTCCTCTCCGGCGCCTCCAAGATCAACGTCCACCACGGCTATAACGGCTCTAACTGGACCGACGCCCCCGGCGACGCCATGACTCTCAACGGCACCCACTGGGACTACACCTTCGCCGTCCCCTCCTCCGCCTCCACCCTCGTCATGTGCTTCAACGATGGCACCGCCTGGGACAACCACGACGGCAACAACTGGACCTTCTCCGTCACCGGCACCACCGTGCCCGTCGTCCCGTTCAGCGGCACAGCCGCAGTGGACTACGCCTCCGACGCCGTCCAATCGCCTCTGACTGTCTACTACAACCCCGCCGGACGCGTCCTCGCCGACGCCTCTTCCGTCTACGTCCACTACGGCATCACCGACGATGACGACAACACCGTTTGGACCGTCGCTCCGGGCACTGCCATGTCCTCCCGCGAAGGCGGCCTCTACTTCGCAACCACCTTCACCCCGCCGCCCGGCTCCAAGTCCCTGACGGTCTGCTTCAACAACGGCACCGATACTTGGGACAACAACTCCGAAGCCAACTGGACCTTTGACCTCGGCGATCGCTACCCCGGCGTGGAGAAGGGAATTGTCGTCACCTCCCATGAAAGCGGCGATTCCGTCGGCTCCGGCACCGCCGCCGTCTCCATCTCCGGCACCGCCTACGGCGTCACCGGCACCATCGTCTGGACCAACGTCGCCAATGGTGCCACCGGCTCGTTCCCGGCCTCCGACACGTGGACCGTCAAGTCCATCCCCATCGCTCCCGGCAACAACGATATCAGCTTCTCCGCTTCCGCCCCCGGCGCCAGCACCACCGTGACCGTCGCCGCCGACGAAGCCGCCAACTATGAAAACTGGACCGACGGGTCCAACGCAGGCACTGGCTTCGGCGCTTGGCAGCTGGGAGAAGAAATCCAGAGCGGTGCCAGCTATTTCCGCGCCACCACCGCAAACAACGCCAACCTCGACATCGGCACTACCGCCTTCGGGCTCTACGCCGCCAACGACAAAATGGCGGAAGCCTTCCGTACCTTCGACGAGCCGCTGGCCGCTGGCCAAACGCTCTTCTGGACCTTCGAAAACAACTGGATCAAGGAAGACGGAACCCCCTATCCCTACGGCGTCGGCACCGCCCTCCAGACCGTCGACGGCGCCACCATCTGGCAGCTCTACTTCAACGGAGGAGAAGGCACCTACCACCAGGGGGCCGACGGCGCCGCCACCGACTTCCCCTGGACGGGAACCGGCCTGGACATCGCCTTCACCGTCAACGCCAATGACACTTACTCTGCCACGATTACCCCGATTGCCTCCCCCTCCGCCGCGCAGACGTTCACCGGAACCGTCTCCGCTCCCATCAAACGCCTCCGCGTGTGGAACTACTCCGCCGGCCCCGACAACAACTACAACCTCTACTTCGACAACCTCGAACTTGTCGCCGTCCAGTCCACCGAACCCGTGACATGGGCATCCAAGGTCATCCTCATCCGCGACTCCGCCCAGCCGGAGATTTCCAGCTTCGCTGTCGATGCCTCCACCGGCAAGTACGGCGCAACGCTCGACACTTCCGTGCCCGGCGCTACCTATTATCTCTACGTCTGCACGGACCTCTTGGCCGTCCCGCAAGTCTGGAATCCCATCGCGTCCACCAAAGTCGACGGCACAGGCTCCCCCATCACCCTCTCCGTTTCCCCCGACGACCTCCCCGACGGCCCGTTCGTCGCCCTCCGCGCTGGCTACACCTCGCCCTGAGGTCACCCCTCGCCGCAGTTTGCCATCCCAGCGGAGCCTCCGAAGAGCTCATCTCCTCCTCGGTGCTCCCCTCAAGCCCCCCGGCCCCCGCCGGGGGCTTTTTTTGCCCCTCCGCCCCCACTTCCCGCCCTTTCCACCCCATCTCACTCATCAAAAACCATTCCAAAAATCCCATATTTTACGCCCCTTTTCGCACTCACGAAAAAATTTTTCACTTTTTTCATTTTTTCTCTTGCACCCCCCTCCCGTTTTGGTATGATTCGCCCCGTTGACAATTTACCGCTTCGGCGGTAAACGCCGGGAATGCGAGACTGCCCCCCCAGTCCCTCCCGGTTGTAAGCGGCGCCAGGTTCCTCCCCCCCATATGCCTGGCGCCGCCCTTTTTTTTCTCCCTCCCTCCCCTTCCCCTCTCGCCCCCCCTGTACCTCCAAAAGGTGTCAGACTATTCTGCCATTGACAGGATTTAGATTTGAGGATAGATATTTTTCCGCTTTCCATTTCAGCGGTTTTAGCGCAGTCTAGGGGGAACCCACCAGTAGCATGAGGTTCCCCATGTCTCACCTATCGGAGTCCTTCATCATGACCATCCAGCTTCGCACCGCCGCCGTTCTGACCCTCGCCGCCGCCCTGCTCCTCCCGGTCCTCCCCGCGAGGGCCGACGCCTCCGACTATTCCGATCCGGAGCAGCTGCTCACCGATGCGTATGTCGCCGTGGCCAAGGCGGACACCGCGCTGGATGGCGCCGACTACCCCGCGGCCATCGACCTCTATTCCGAGGCCCAGGCCCTCTACTCCGACATGGCCAGCCAGTTCCCTACCTTCAAGCCCTCGCTCGTCCGCTATCGCAACACCTACTGCCAGAATCAGATCGCCGAGGCCCAGGCCCGGGCGAATGGCCGCACGTCCGAAGCTCCTGCCGCGTATGCGCCCGCCGAACCCCCAGCCACCGACCGCCCCGAGGTCCCCTCCGCTCCGGCAAAGACTCCCGCGCCGCCGCCGAACTCCGCCGACTCCCGCCGGATCGCCCGCAATGAGACGGAGGTCGCCCTCGAAATCGACTACCTCAAGAACCGGATCGCCGCCCTCGAATCCGAGCTTTCCAACTCCGACACGCTGATCGAATCCCTCAACAAGGAAAACGCCGACCTCACCACCACCAACCAGCAGCTCGTCCATCAGCTCTCCAAGGCGCAGACCGCCCTGGAGGAGCGCCCGGACATCACCGCCGAGGAGCTTTCCGCCCTCCATACCGAAATCGCCGCCCTCAAGTCCCAGCTCGCCGCCGCCAACCACGACCTCGACGAGTCGCGCGAGCTCCATCTCGCCCTCGACGAAGCCGAAGCCCAGACCGCCGAGCTCTCGGCCAAGCTTGCCGACCTCACCGCGGAAAACCAGCGTCTCACTGAAGAAATCGACTCTCTCGAACAGGCGGCCATCGATGCCAACACCACCGCCGGAATGGCCTCGGCCAAGCTCGCATTCCTGAAATCGGAGCTCTCCGACCTCTGGGACGCGCAGTCTGCCAAGCCCGCCGCCAACCCTGAGACGTCCGCGCCTCCTCCGCCGTCGGCCGCCAACGAGCCCGCCAACCCTGCGCCCGCCCCCGACGAATCGCCCGTAATTCCTCCCACCCTGGTCTCCGAGCCCCTTCCGGAAGAGCCCGAGCCCCAGCTGGCCGAGCCCCAGCCGACGCTCCGCGCCACCGTCCCGCCCGCCCAGGTCCCCGCCGACACCACCCCCGCCGCCTTCGTCCGCCAGCTCATCGCCGCCGGCGACCTCCAGACCGCCCTCGCCACCGTCCAGGCGGTTCGCGCCAACGACGCCGACAACGACACGCTCGCCCTCATCGAGGCCACGATCCTCATCCGTCTCGAGGCCTACGACGATGCCGCCGCCCTCCTGATCCCCTTCGCCAAGGCTCACCCCAAGAATGCCGACATCCACGCCACCCTCGGCGCGGCCATGCTCGGCGCTGGCGACTACGACCAGGCCCGCGAAACCCTCGAAGTGGCCGTCAAGCTCAACAAGAAGCTCGCCGAGGCCCACTACAACCTGGCGTTGCTCTACGCCTTCACCGATCCCGTCAGCACCCGTACCGCACGCAAGCACTACGAGCAGGCCCTCAAGTACGGCATCGCCCCGGATCCCTCGCTTGACGCCATCAAGTAGGCCCGCCGCCAGCCGCCCGGTCCGTGAACGCCTCCCCTTACGCCCTCTTCTTCCGCGGCAAGGATGAAGTCCTGCTGCGGATCGAAGACGGCTCCCCGCTCATCCTGAGCACAGCGCCCGTCGCTGCCCGTCTGATTCCCAAGGCCGCCCTCTCCTACGCAGGCCCCGCCCTCGCCCACGCCGCATACCGCCTGCAAAACAACGAACTCGCCCCGACCGGCCACCGTTTCACCCACCCACGCGAGCTCCTCGCCTCGCCCTCGCCCGCCGCCGCCGACCTCGCCCGCGACGTCTTCGGCGCCCTCGGCTTCCTCAACTGGCTCTCCCGCCACCGCTACTGCGGATGCTGCGCCGCCCCCCTCCGCCCCCACCCCGTGGAGCCCGCCCTCTGCTGCCCCGCCTGCTCCCGCCTCTTCTACCCCCAGATGTCCCCCGCCATCATCGTGCGCGTCACCCGCCCCGACGACGGTCGGATCCTCCTCGCCCGCCACCGCAACCGCAATCAGGATTTCTGGACCCTTCTCGCCGGCTTTGTCAACCTCGGCGAAAACGCCGACGACTGCGTCCGACGCGAAGTCCGCGAGGAAACCGGCCTCTCCCTGGCCTCCCTGCGCCTGCTCGACACCGCCTACTGGCCGTTTCCCAACTCCTTCATGCTCGCCTTCCTGGCGACCGCCGCCCCCCCCTTCGACCCCATCCACCCCCAACCCGAAGAGCTGCTCGACGCCCGCTGGTTCTCCCTCGACGACCTTCCCTCCACCCTCCCCCCCGGCTCCCTCGCCCACCGCCTCATCCACCTCCCCCCCTCCCCCTGATTCCCTTGTTGTCAACAACAGATTACCTGGTAATTAGCGCAGTAATCGGCGCAAATCTCTAGAATCCTAGAAATCTGG
>JAEEGL013205627.1_pt1 | contig 13337 bp, 12 predicted proteins | sample 9134231 | NCBI WGS metagenome assembly JAEEGL01 (sample SAMN16246548, study PRJNA631951) | gut metagenome | biome: gut microbiome; feature: rumen; material: fiber-attached | host: Bos | place: Iran: Karaj | collected 2018-10 | reverse complement strand
GCCTGAACCTGATCCCGAGGCACGTAAAGCTGCGGAGGAAGCCAATAAGACCTGGACTTTAAGTTACCGCGAGGAGATAGTAAATCTTATGAGAGAGACCTTCAACTAAACTCTGTACAGCCCGTCTACGGACGGGCTTTTTTGATTTAATCCTACATGGCAATGTGATAAGATATAACAGTGAGCATTATATGATGGGAAAATGAGGGAGTCTGACACTACAGGCCCTCCAAGTCCATACCCCGCAGGGCGAACTGTCTATAGCAGAATGCCCCCGCGGATGCTATAATTTATATGGTATTTTATGCGCAGGAGAAACCTGATAAAGGAATTAGCAGGATGATATATATCGCAATCATAATAGTGGCTGCATTGAGCAGTATATTCGCATATATAATTACAGATAAGAAGCGGATTATCAGAGATATTAATTCTATTCGTACTGAGGTACAAAACAGAACGGGAGAATATATAGAGAAATGGGACGAAGATAGAATATTGTCTGAAGCCAATAGAATACGTGAAAGAATAGAAAAAAGAAAATACAAGTTTGGTGAGGCAGTTCAATTCATGAAATTCAAAGAAGAACTGCCTAAGTTTATTTATTCCAATAATTTGGCAACTCTTGAAAAACAACTCAGTCATATAATGGAGTCTTTTAATGACAGACTGGGAAACGGCAAAGAATTTGTTGCTACCGCAGATATAATGGAATTTGCGGAATCTTTTAAATCGGATAACAAGGAATATGCAGATAAAAGTATTAGGTATGAGTCTCAAATAATTCAGGAGTTTATGCGTATTTATGGCGACCCTGATATATATATTAATGGGCTGAATAAGTCATATATTGATAATGAAAAAGAGCTGTGTTGTCAAATGTTTGATGATATAGACGGACGTTGCTTGGATGAGAATCAGAGGGAAGCTGTGGTTAATGATGATCGCAGACAACTTGTTATAGCGGGTGCCGGTTCCGGCAAAACTCTTACTATGTCTGCAAAAGTAAAATACCTTGTTGAGAGAAAGGGTATTAACCCCAAAGATATTTTGCTTATATCATTCACGCGTAAAGCGGCTGAGGAAATGTCGGATCGAATCCGCAAACTGGGAATAGATGTAGACTCATCAACATTCCATAAGTATGGTTTGAGTATTATAAGAAATACAGAACAGAAAACCCCTGATGTGGCGGAAGACATTGGACTATACCTGGATTCATATTTAAAGGATGTTATATATAACGATGATAACCTTGCAAAAGATTTCCTGACTCTGTTGGGAACTCTTATGATTCCTGTTTCTGATGCGGATACAACCATAGGTGATCGTATCGTGGCTGAGCAACGCCAAGATCTGACAACTATTAAAGGTATGTATGAAGCCTTTGGAAATAAAGAGAAGTCAGAAGCGTTAGAAAAAGAGATTTCTAACCTCGTTATTCAATTAGATCCTCTTAAGAAAAGGATTGAACCGTTACATGATAAATTGCGTTTTCTTGTAGAAGAATCTGATATAGCTGAGGATGTTGATAAAGAAGAATCCGTTTATGAGACGGAGAAAGAGATAAAAGAAGCGGAAAAAGCGATATCTGTACTGGAAGAGAAGATTAATAAACTAAAGAAAGAAAAGACTTCAATCAGAAACGAACAAATGAAGAGTGCGGAAGAAGTTTTGCTCGCAAATATGTTTTTTCTTGATGGAGTACCGTACAAATATGAGGACGAATATCCATATGATGAAAAGGATAATTATCGAAAGAGATATCGCCCTGATTTCCATCTGACAGAATGTGATGTGTATTGGGAACACTTTGGAATTAATAAGGAGGGGGGTGCTCCTCAGTATTCTGCTGTAGCGGAAAAAGAATATCTGGAAGGAATAAACTGGAAGAGAAATCTTCATTTTGAAAACAAAACAAAGCTTGCAGAGACGTATTCATGGCAGTTCAGAGATAATGTTATAGCTGAAGCAGTAGAGAAAAACTATGCATATTTCAATGTTCAGAAACATGAAGTGAGGTACTGCGATGTAATTAAAGAAATTTTAAAGGGAGATTCGCTTGGAAATATAGAGAGTTTTAAGTCCCTTCTTGGAACATTTATCTCACTCTTTAAGTCTTATGGCTATGATATGGAAATGTTTAACAAACTTAAAGATGAGTTAAACCATTATACCGATAAGAGCCTAAGCCGGGAAGCCTTGGAGCGCAGAATAAAAAGAGATAAGATGTTCCTTGGATTTGCAGAGAAGTTCTATATATACTACAGCCGGAGGCTTAATGAAGAGCATAAGATAGATTTTAACGATATGATTCTTAAGGCGACTTCTATCATTGAGCATGGAGATTATATACCCAATTATAAGTATGTGATTATTGATGAGTATCAGGATATCTCGGTGGGTCGCTATCAACTTACGCGTGCGACATTGGAAAAGAGCGGTGCAAAATTGTTCTGTGTAGGTGATGACTGGCAGTCTATATACAGATTTAGCGGAAGTGAAGTCGATCTTTTTGTAAACTTTGCAACCTATTTTGGAGAATTCTCCAGAATCTTTATAGATAAAACATACAGAAATTCACAGGAATTGCTTGATATATCAGGTGAGTTTGTAATGCAAAATGATTATCAAACTCCAAAGAGATTAATCAGTACTAAACATACGGTGAGTCCAATCAGATATTGTATGTACACCGGACGATATAATCCGATACTGGAGGATGAGAGTGCAGAAATAGATATATCTATGGCTGAAGCATTTATATGCGCGGTTGATGAGATAGTTAAGGATTATCCGAACGGAAATATTCTTGTCTTAGGCAGAAATAATGGAGATATCAGAGAACTCTCAGAAAGCCGGGGGATAAGTGTTGAAAAAGTAGAAGGTGAGGTTAAGATTAAAGTAAGGAAATATCCTGACATAGATATATCATATCTTACAGTTCACAGATCAAAGGGCTTGGAGGCTGATAATGTCATTTTGCTTAATATGAAAAACAGCAGGAGTGGTTTCCCTAACCAGATAGTTGATGATCCGATTTTGAATCTGTTAAGAAGCACAAAAGAGACTTATCCTTTTGCTGAAGAGAGATGATTATTCTATGTCGCAATTACCAGAACGCGTAACAGAACATATTTACTTGTTCCGTTCTCAAAGTCCTCTCGCTTTGTAGACGATATTAATGCTTTATATAAATATAAGGTTAGCGGTGAGACGTTAAATGTTTATCCTGAGAAGTTTACGGACAAGGTAGACACAGATATAATTGTAGAGAGTATAAAACCGTTATATTGTCCTATATGTAAAGTTGGTACGTTGGTTAAGAGAAAAGGTGCTGAGGGGAAAATCTTTGTAAGTTGCAGTAATTATCCGGCATGTGATTATTCGGCAAGCAATCTGGAATCAGTCAGAGAGAATAATCGTTGCCCGGTTTGTAATAATTTCCTGACAAAAAGAAACGGAAAGTTTGGTGAATTCCTTGGATGTATGAGTTATCCGTATTGTACATATTCATCAGATATTGTAGTTGAACCAAGAAATCTTGAGGGCAAAAAGGCCGAGCAGAACCGAAAGATTCTTGCATATGTGAAAAAAGACAGAGATTATAATTCTACATGGACGCTTGCTGAAGATACTCAGTTGAAGGCTGAATATACAGAGAAAATGCCTATTGCACAGATAGCTCAAAGGCATAATAAGACAAGTGGTCAAATAGTATATAGACTGAGAAAACTGGGATTGTTGGAGTGAAATCAATATAGCAATAGTAACCGAAACATGGGCAAAGATCTTATAGATGTTATATTAGAAAACATAATAGATGATGAGTGGAAGGGCAGACATGGGGAAAAATTGACAGAGAGAAAACTTAAGATGGGTGTTCTCTTTGGAAGAAAAGGACAGGTGTTACGCAATGTATATTTGCCCAAGGATGATGGTGGGACATCAGAGATAGATGTGCTGTTTATTACAAAGAAAGGCATAGTGGTTATAGAGAGTAAGAACTATTCCGGCTGGATATTTGGTGATGAGAATGATCAAAAATGGACAACCAGTCTTTTGGGTGGAAAGAAGCACCAGTTCTATAATCCAATTAAGCAGAATAAGACACATTTGAAATGGTTACAGAATTATGTTGGCGAAGGCGTTCCGCTGTTCTCGACTATAGTATTTTCAGAACGATGTGAACTAAAGAACGTGACTGTCAGATCAAATACAGTTTCGGTAATTAAGAGAGACAAACTACAGGGAGTAATACGGAATATTTGGAATACAAATCCAGATGTTCTGTCGGATGAGAAGACCGAAGAACTGTATGAGAAACTTAAGAGTCTTACGAATGTAAATAAGGCGGTAAAGGAAGCGCATATAAAAGATATTGAGGCAAGGTATGATTCTTCAACAAAAGTAACTGTTGAAAGGCCGGCTTTTAATAATACATCAATTAAATCATCAACTGAATCTATACTTTGTCCGCGATGTGGTTCAGAACTGGTTCTAAGAACAGCTAAGAGCGGGGCAAATGTAGGCAGTCAGTTTTATGGGTGCAGTTCATTTCCTAAATGCAGATACACGAGAAAGTTGGGAAAATAAATTATGGGATATCTGATTAGTGAAACAACAAAGGAAGAACGCGAGAAGATAGTCGCAGATTCTCTTGGAAACATATATGGGTCATGTGACGGATGCATGTCCGGATTGGCTGATATGTACCAAGATTACATTGACGGGAAGAGAGAGCTGCGGGATATAAACATGGAATACCGCGCACACTATGTATCTGGTGATGATAAACCGGAAAGAAGCCAGTGTGTGTATATTCAATAAAATTGGTGGAAATATTATATTATGTATGAAGAACTTCGAAAGGGATTTGAAACAGCATATATTGATGGTTCAGTCATATCTAGTGAATCATTAAGACCCAAATTCGTATCAAACAATTACAGAGAAGGTAAGAAAGTACTCTCATCCATAGAGGATGAGCTTCTGTCGTGTGATGAATTCATGATAAGTGTTGCTTTCATTACACTTGGCGGAATTACACCTTTGTTGCAGACATTGAAGGAATTAGAGGAAAAACGTATTCCAGGAAAAATTCTTACCACGAACTATTTGAATTTTAGTGAACCAGCTGCTTTAGATAAACTCAACTCTCTATCGAATATTACACTCAAGATGTACGATGCTGAAGGCGCTGGAGAAGGCTTCCATACCAAAGGATATATATTCCGTTCTGATGAGATTTATAGAATTATAATTGGTAGCTCAAATATGACAGGCGGTGCGCTTAAGCGCAATTATGAGTGGAATACTAAACTTGTATCTACTATTCATGGAGAGGTGTCTGCGCAGATATTAGATGAATTTGAATGCCTATGGAATTCAAACTATGCAATTCCTTATGATGCTTGTATAGATGAGTACAGAGAAAAATATAAGATAATTAAGCATCAGCAGAAGATTGCTAAGACAGAAGAAGTAGTCTCAATAGAGAAGTATAAGCTTAAACCTAATAGCATGCAGGTTGGCTTCATCTCTAATCTAAGGAGAATAATCGAGGCGGGAGAACAGAAGGCGTTACTTATCTCAGCAACGGGAACGGGTAAGACGCTTGCTTCAGCATTTGCTATGCGTGAACTTGGATTTAAAAGAATTCTGTTTCTGGTTCACAGAGGACAATTGGCTAGACAAACTATGGCTGCATATAGAAAGGTGTTCAGTGGTTCAGTTAGTATGGGATTGGTTGGAGCAGGGCACCACGATTATGATGCAGACTATATATTTGCAACAGTCCAAACTCTTAACAGGGATGAACATCTACTTAAGTATGCTCCGGATGCATTTGATGCCATTTGCCTTGATGAAGCTCATCATGTTCCGGCAGATACGTATCAGAAGATTATGCGTCATTTCACACCGAAGCTGTGGCTTGGTATGACGGCTACTCCAGATAAACGTGATGATAATGTCGAAGGACGTAATGTCTACGAAATGTTTAATTATCAAATAGCATATGAGATTAGATTGCAGCAGGCAATGGAAGAAAACTTGCTGTGTCCATTCCACTATTTTGGTATAACGGACCTTTCTATCATTGGAGATGAGAAGGAACGAGATTTTTCTGTGCTGACATCGGATGAAAGAGTAAGGCATATTGTTGAGCAGGCTAACTATTATGGCTATAGTGGAGATAAGGTTAAAGGTTTGATCTTTTGCAGTAATATTAAAGAATCTGAAATATTATCAGATAAGTTGAATCATACGATTAACCCTAAGACTGGAAAGTTTTATCGAACTATAGCACTTAATGGAAGCGCAACAGAAGAAGAGCGACAGGATGCTTTTGAGCGACTTGCTACGGATGATATTTTAGATAATGAACAAAATATGACACGCGCGTCAAGTTCGCTCGACTATATCTTGTCAGTGGAAATTCTGAATGAAGGTGTAGATATAGTTGAGGTAAATCAGGTAATAATGCTTCGTCCAACGCAATCGTCCATAGTTTTTATTCAACAACTTGGAAGAGGATTGCGTAAAGCAAGGGGTAAGGAATATGTTGTGATTTTGGATTTTATTGGAAATTATAATAATAATTTCATGATTCCGATAGCTCTTTCTGGAGATAGAACCTATAACAAAGACAATATTAGAAGATTTATATTAGAGGGCGGAAGAGTAATTCCGGGTGCATCAACAATACATTTTGATGAAATCAGCAGAAAACGAATATTTGCATCTGTAGATAATGCAAATTTTAGCGACGTAAAGCTGATACGTGAGAATTACACGAATCTTAAGAACAAACTTGGACATATCCCGGCACTTAAGGATTTTGATGACTATGGTGAGATGGATGTCCTTCGGATATTTGATAATAGCAGCCTTGGATCATATTATAAGTTCTTGGTGAAGTATGAAAAAGAATATAAAGTACGTTTGTCAGATGATGAAGAGAAGATAGTTGAATTCATTTCAAAGAAACTTGCAAGCGGAAAAAGAATACAGGAATTACAGATGCTTAAGAGGATACTTAAGTATGCGCGTGGTATGGTTGCGATTGGTCTGTTTAAAGGACTGACTGAGGACTTAAAGACGTATAACAAAGATATAAGTTCTGATCAGAAAGATAATATAGCCAATGTGATGACTAACGAATTTCCTACGGGTTCAGGCAAGAAAACATATGAACAATGTGTTTTTATTCAGAAAGACGGATCTGATTATGTTCCTACAAAACATTTTATGTCGATGCTTGCAAATAATGAATTCTATGGAATATTAGATGAACTTGTTGAGTTTGGAATAAGCAGATATGAGCGAGATTACAGCAATGGATACGGAGATACGGATTTTGTGTTGTATCAGAAGTATACATATGAGGATGTATGTAGGTTGCTAAACTGGGAAAACAATGAGGTGCCGCTTAATATTGGTGGATACAAATATGATAAGAAGACTAAGACATTCCCGGTATTCATCAATTATGAAAAAGATGAGAATATCAGTGAAACTACAAAGTATGAGGATCACTTTATAAATAATCGTATGTTGATTGCTATTTCTAAGTCTGGTCGAAGTATGTCATCTGAAGATGTTCAGAATTTCCTGAAGGCTAAGGAAAGAGGAATTAAGGTAGAATTATTTGTTCGTAAGAATAAGGATGATAAAGTGTCTAAGGAATTCTATTATCTTGGACCTATGACTGCTAGTGGAAGGGCTGAAGAATTTACCATGGCAAATACTGACAAAAGTGCGGTAGAGATAGAATGGATTTTAGATGAACCGGTCAGAGATGATATATATGAATACATTGTAAGTGCGTAATAAGGAGTATAAATGAAGACTATCAGAGTTGTAGCAGCAGTTATTAGAGACAACGATAAAATATTTGCTACCGCCAGAGGTTATGGTGAGTTCAAAGGGCAGTGGGAATTCCCCGGTGGCAAGATAGAAAATGGTGAGACTCCGCAGGAAGCACTGATACGCGAGATTAAAGAAGAATTGACAGCGGAGATTAAGGTTGGTGACCTGATAAGAACTATTGAATATGATTATCCGACATTTCATCTATCTATGGATTGCTTCTGGGCGGAAGTTGTGAGTGGTGAATTGGTGCTTAAGGAAGCAGAGGCTGCAAAGTGGCTTGCAAGGGAAGATATACATGCGGTAAATTGGCTTCCGGCAGATGAGGAACTTATTACAGACATTCTAAAGGGAATGCAATAAATAGATATATTTCCCAAAAGCTTGCCGAATTGGTGATTTGGAGTGAATATGTTTAGTATAACTGAGGGTGATTTTAAAAATAATATATATGGTAATGAGACTTACCTAGATAATTGGCCTTTATTATATATTCTGGAAAATGGTAAGCAGGCATATATTGGTGAGTCGACGCATGCGAAGACTAGAATGACTCAACATGCAACAACAGAAGAAAAGAGAATATTTAATAAGGTTCATTTCATATATTCAAAGTATTTTAACCAGTCAGTCACGTTTGATTATGAGTCAAAACTGATTCAGTATATTGTTGCAGATGAGCTATTTCAAGTCACAAATAAGAATTCAGGAATCGCAGACAAACAATACTACAATAAAAAAGACTATGATGCTAAGTTTGAACTTTTGTGGAGAAAACTTCAAAAAGAGAAGTTAGTAAAGCATTCTCTTGAAGAGATTGAAAATTCGGATTTATTCAAATATTCACCATATAAGGAATTAAACGATTGTCAGAGGAAGGCAGTAGAGGATATTCTTGCTAGAATAAAAGACGGTTCATCGAATCGTGTTGTTGTAAATGGAATGCCGGGAAGCGGGAAGACAATTGTTGCTGTATATCTTATGAAATATTTGTCTGATAGTGAAGAATTCTCAGATATGGATATAGCATTTGTTGTACCTCAAACTTCACTTAGAAAAACAATGAAGGCAATTTTTAAAAGTATATATGGTCTTTCGCCTTCACAGGTTATTTCTCCTTCGGATGTTACAAGCAAGAAATATGATATTTTGCTTGTTGATGAGGCACATAGGTTGCATCAATACAAAAATATATCATATATGGGATCGTTTAAGAAAAACTGTGAGAAGTTGGGACTCACCACAGAAGCAGATGAGTTGGATTGGATAATAAGACAGTCAAATTGCACAGTTTTGTTCTATGATGCAATGCAAGTGGTTGGCCCATCGGGAATTGACTTTGAAAGATTTGATAGAAAAATGGAGGATGCCTTTGCAAATCGCATGATAGCATACTATACGCTTTCGACACAGATGAGAGTGCGAGGAGGAAATAATTATATTGATTTTATAAAAAGCCTTCTTGAAGGAAAGTGCACGGAAAAATACGTGTCTGATTCATATGATTTGCGGTTGTATACAGATTTTTCTAAATTCGAAAAAGACTTATATCAAAAGGAATCTAAGGATGGATTGTCTCGAATGATTGCAGGCTATGCGTGGCCATGGATAAGTAAGGAAGATAAAACATTAAAGGATATAGATATACAAGGCATTCAACGTATGTGGAATCATCGCACAGAGGGGTGGGTGCATACACCTGAAGCCATAAGAGAAGTCGGTTGTATACATTCTATTCAGGGTTATGATTTAAACTATGCATTTGTAATTTTTGGAAACGATATAGGATATGATAAGAAGAGTGGGGAAATAATCATCCATCCTGACTCATATTATGATAATAATGGTAAGCGAACAGCTACAGATAAAGAACTGTTAGAGTATATAAAAAATATATATTATGTATTGATGACAAGGGGAATTAAAGGAACATTTCTGTATGTATGTGACGATTCCCTAAGAGAATATTTTAAAGAATATATAGAAATGGAGAGTTAAGGAATGAAGCCAGAAACGGTTAATCGTATTAGAAAATTTTCGGATGATAGAGATTGGGATCAATTTCATTCGCCTGCAAATTTGGCAAAATCCATAGTTATAGAAGCTGCTGAGTTGTTGGAATGTTTTCAGTGGGATGAAGAAAAGTATGATATTCAGCATATAAAAGAAGAGTTGGCAGATGTATTAGTATACAGTCAGAATCTGTTGGATAAACTAGGTCTTGATGCGGATGAGATAGTGAATATGAAGATGTCACAGAATGAGACTAAATATCCTGTGGATAAAGCCAAAGGAAGTGCAGCAAAATACAACCAATTATAATTTTGTGTGGAAGAAATAATATACTAGAGTAATTCAATGAATCTTCAAACAGTAACTCACCCGTTCAAACCTATATGCGATAAAGATTGTAAGGTTCTTATTCTTGGAACAATCCCGTCCGAGACTTCAAGAGCCAAGGGATTCTATTATGCATCTTCCAGCAATAAGTTTTGGAATTTAATTGCAGATATATGTGATTGCCCTAAGCCGGTTACTATAGAAGAGAAGACAAAACTCTTGCTTAGTCATCATATAGCCATTTGGGATGTATATGAACATACTAAGATACATAAGTCGTTGGATTCAACAATAACACGTAAGAATTCATCAGGTACTGATATAGCTACTCTCATTAAAGGTACCCAAATTACCAAGATATTTGCTAACGGAGACAAGGCTGAGAAGGGATATAACTGGTTTGCGTATGATAGTGTTTGCATACCAATAATAAGGCTCCCATCATCAAGCGGTCTGTATACCGGAATGACATATGTGGAGAAACTTGAGGCATGGAGTGTAATAAAAAAGTATATATAAAGTGAGAAGGAAAATGGCTGAAAAAATATACTATTGTAAAAATTGTGATAAAACATTTTCGAGTAAGTCACAGTATGATGACGAGTGCCCGGTATGTCATGCGCCAGTGATATTAACCGGGATGTCATCTGAAGACTGGAGAGCATTGACAGAACTAGATAAACCCAATGTAAAGAAGTTGTTCATGCAAAAGTATGATGAAAAGTATGGTGTGCAGAGTATGAAAGAGGAAACTGGAACTTCACAAACTCCAGCATTAGATTCGAAGGAGTATGAGGAATTAAAAAGGAGAGTAATGCAGAATAAGCCCAGTAATAATGAAAACAGAAATTCTATAAGTAGAATATTGATTCTCATAGGTACCATTATAATGCTTATAGGTCTGGCATTTCTTATATTCTTCGTTATTACTTTTGACCAGGATTGGGACTACCTCATTAGAGGAATAGCGGCATTTGTTGGATTCTTTATATCTGGAATCATGTTTGTCGGATTTGGAGAAATAATACGGTTATTACAGATACTTGTAGACCGATCTTGAATTGAGAAAATGACAAATAAACCAATATGTTTATCATCTGAATATAATTAAGAATAATGGAGGAATTATGGAAAAGAGAATATTTACCTTTATAATTTCTGTTGCGATGATTGTTTCGCTTATTTCAGGTTGTGGAGCAAAAACTGAGGACATAAGCAAAGAAAATGAACAGGAGATTGCAACTGTTGTTGAACCTATAGCTGAGAATACAAGTGAGGTGGAAGAGGAAATAACGGATGATGCCTTGAAAACGTTGGAAGCAATAGGAGATGTGGATGTTGATAAGGATCTCTTTGATGTAACACTCAATATTCCTAAGGATTTTGTTGGGGAAACAACACAGGAAAAGCTGGATAAATCTGTTGAGGAGAAGGGATACAAGTCGGCCACGCTTAATACTGATGGAAGTGTGACATTTGTAATGACTAAGGCACAGCATAAAGAAATGGTGGACGAAATCAAAAAGAGTATAGATAAGTCGATTTCTGACATGGTAGGATCTTCTGATTATCCCAATATTACGGATATTACAGCCAACGATGATTATACCAAGTTCACTGTTACTACCAAGAATGAACAGCCGGATCTGGCAGAATCTTTTGCAGTAATGGGCCTTTATACATGCGGCGGAATGTATGGCATATTTGCGGGTGAAAAGGTGGATAATATCCATGTTGATTTTGTAAATGATGCATCCGGTGAAATCATCAGTTCGGCTGATTCGAAGAATATGGGAAATTAATCAAATATGTGATGTGCAGAAAAGCTGATTTCCTTACAAGATTATATTATTATCTATATTGTATTTCACCGAGAGGGTGATGTATGAAAAATAAAAAGAAAAATAAGATGGACGTGTGGACAGTTGTCCTTTTGGTATCTCTAGTTTTCTTGGTACTAATGAGCCTTATAAGTAATGCCATAGAGATAGGGGAAAGGCTTGGTAAGGGGCATATCGTTTTGAAGATTGCCTTTTATTTACTAATTGCGGTTGTTGTAATCGGAGGTATTATTTATCCGATTGTGGGTGTGTTCTTTGCCCCCATTTTTTCGCTAAAAGAACTTCATAATGCAGATGGAAGTGCCAGAAGAAAATGGTGTAAAAGACTTGTTGATAACCTTCTTGAAAACGTGGAATTGACATCTGAAGAACAGGAGCAGGTGAAGGGCTTCTTAAAGTTTGAGGATGAAACGGATGATAAACTTATAGAATTCTTTGACAGGAAGATTGCACCGGAGATAAACAAAGAAATCTATGATACTGCCAAGAAGGTTTTTATTATCACTGCGCTTTCTCAAAACTCTATATACGATATGCTTGGAATGTTATCTGTGAATTTCACTCTTATAAAGAGGATAACGGAGATTTGCGGATTCAGGCCCAGCAATGCCCAGGTAATAAGACTATATATAAGAGTGATGGCAATGGCACTTGTGGCGGGCAATCTTGAAGATATGAATTTGGAAGAAATCATTGCTATGGCCACAGAGAGTGCACTAGGAAAGACTTTGGGTATAGTTGTCGCATCCGCAACTCAAGGCGCAGTTAATGCTTTGACAACGCTAAGGATGGCATCTATTACAAAGAATTACCTTCTTAATGCGGATGTGTCATTGACTAGAAAAGAACTGCGAAAGAAATCATATGCCGAGGCCTTTAGTATGCTTAAGAATCTTTTGAAGCAGGGTATGGAAGAGAAGGTGAAGGATCCCGTCAAAAATCTTTTTAGCCGCAAAAAAGGTATAGCAGAGCAATCGGATTTGGCGGTTGAGTAATTCGTTTATAATCATTATAGATTGCCACATAGGTGGAGATGCTGCGAGGGAGACTAAGTCAGTCTCTCTCTTTTTTGATTGTGGGTGGAATATAGGACACCTCATTTTTTATACTTATGCCATAGAGCAATAGGAAGTGAAGATGGGGCCTAAAGTGTAAATTTAAATTCTGTTGCCAATGCCTATAAATGGAATTTACTTTTGCATTAAGCTTCGCACTGATAAGATAGATTTCGGTTATCTGTCTGTCAGAAGGAGCTGAATTATGAATAAGAACAGAAAGGAGTAT
>JAEEGL012145696.1_pt1 | contig 13337 bp, 9 predicted proteins | sample 9134231 | NCBI WGS metagenome assembly JAEEGL01 (sample SAMN16246548, study PRJNA631951) | gut metagenome | biome: gut microbiome; feature: rumen; material: fiber-attached | host: Bos | place: Iran: Karaj | collected 2018-10 | reverse complement strand
TTTGAATGCCTCACGTATCTTAGTGAATGACTCTTCTTCACTGATGTAATATTCTTTCTGTCCAAGGGAAAGACCTCCCTGCCCCACTTCCACGAGGTTGTTTTTCGAATCCATCATGTCGGCACCTATGTAAGACCCCCATAGATTGTTGCCGCCCTTCAGTTCATTATCAACCATAAGCCGAAGCGCCTGTTCCTTGGTTTTAACCTTCTCAATAGCCTTAAGGTCAGCGAGTATTGGCTTCACACCATCCTTGTTCTGACGGACAGAGTCCATGCAGAGGGAATAGAGGTCACCCACCTTCTGTGCCACAGTGCCGCGTTCATGCTTGGTTGAGGAAAGCTCGTTGATGAGTTCCTTGATTTGCTCCCTGTTCGCCTCCTGCACCATATCGAAGGAACCGAAACGTGAATATTCAGCAGGAAGTGGATTATTCTTTATCCATCCCCCACATGCGTACTGATAGAAGTCCTGACCCGGACTGACAGTCTGGTCAAGATTCTCCATTTTGATGCCGATGCCCTGTGCAGCGGCGTTGGTTGTTATTGCCATAGCAACTACCGGAATTAAGTTCTTTAGTTTCATATAATTGACTTTTAGTTTAATTAGTGATTTTCTTCTTGACAGCATTGTGAATCACCCACGACTACATCCATTAGTGATTATCTGCCTGAAAATTCTCCAATTCTGTGGAAGCCTGTTCCCATTCATCCTCAAGGTCAGAGAGCTGGGCTTTGAGATATGCGTGGTTGGTGAAAAGTGAGGAGTCGGCAGCCCCTTCCGGTGTTATCATCTTTGCTTCGATGTCTGCAATCTGCGTCTCCACCTTCTCAATCTGCTGCTCAACATCTGCCACATGCTTCTCCAATTTCCTGCGCTGCTTCGCCATTTCTTTTTGCTCGGCATAGGAAAGCGCTGCAGGAGTATCCGATACTTGCTTTTCCTCTTTCTCGGATTTTCCAGTGTTCTTTTCTTTAGCTTTGGCTATACGAGCATTCACGTCGTTGTCAAGACCGGTCATGCCCTCGTTCTCGAGCCGTTTTTTCTCCAGAAAGTCATAGATGCCTCCGATATGTTCCCTAACCTTTCCACCTCCGAACTCATATACCCGTTCGATAAGACCGTCGAGAAAGTCACGGTCATGACTCACTACGATAACCGTTCCGTCAAAGTCTTTAACCGCTTGCTTGAGCACCTCTTTCGACTGCATGTCAAGGTGATTGGTAGGCTCGTCGAGTATTAGGAAATTGACAGGCTGCAACAGGAGCCGTATCATTGCCAGACGGCTTCGTTCACCACCAGAGAGCACCTTGACGAACTTGTCAATGTCGTCACCCCTGAAAAGGAACGCACCAAGGATATCGCGGACTTTGGTCCTCATGTCTCCGGTTGCGACCCTGTCGATAGTGTCAAACACAGTGGTGTCCCCGTCAAGCAACTGAGCCTGGTTCTGTGCGAAATAGCCAATCTGGACATTGTGTCCAACTTTGAGCGTGCCTTCAAAAGGAATCTCTCCCATAATGCATTTGATAAGCGTGGACTTACCCTCTCCATTATTACCGACAAACGCAACCTTTTCTCCTCGTTTGACTGTGAGGTTGACCCCTTCAAACACCTGATGCTGTCCGTAGTTCTTTGCCACCTCGTCACAGATGAGTGGAAAGTCTCCGCTTCTGGCACATTTGGGGAATTTCAGATTGAGCCGAGACGTATCGACTTCATCAACCTCCACAATCTGCATTTTCTCCAGTGCTTTCATCCGACTCTGCACCTGGTTGGATTTTGTTGGTTTATAGCGGAATTTCTCAATGAAAGCCTGAGTCTCCTCGATTTCCTTCCGCTGGTTCTCGTAGGCACGTAGTTGCTGCTCACGCCGTTCATCCCTGAGCACTACATACTGATCATACTTCACCTTGTAGTCATTGATATGCCCGCAAGTGATTTCAATAGTACGGTTGGTCACGTTGTTGATAAACGCCCGGTCATGGCTGACAAGAACAACAGCGTTGGCCTTCTGCTGTATGAACTGCTCAAGCCACTGAATGGAACCAATGTCGAGATGGTTGGTTGGCTCGTCGAGAAGGAGCAGGTCGGGCTTGGCAAGGAGAAGCTTGGCCAGTTCGATTCGCATGCGCCATCCTCCAGAAAACTCACTTGTTGGCCGGTCGAAGTCCTGCTTGCGGAACCCCAGTCCTATAAGTGTCCTCTCGATTTCAGCTTGATAGTTGAGTCCCCCCATCATATCAAACCGTTCATTCTCATGGGCGAAACGTTCCACAAGCTGTAGATAGTCATCCGACTCGTAGTCAGTGCGGCTGGCCAGTTCTTCGTTCATGCGTTCTATCCGTGCCTGCATTTCCTTCATCTGGTCGAATGCCTTCTCCGCCTCCTGCATCACAGTAGAATCGTCGGCAATGACCATCACCTGTGGCAGATAACCAACGGTCACCTCTTTCTGCATGCTCACATTTCCAGAAGTAGGTTTCTGAATGCCTGCTATGATTTTGAGCAGGGTGGACTTACCCGCCCCGTTCTTTCCGACCAACGCAATGCATTCCTTCTGGTTAATGACGAAAGACACGTCTTGAAAAAGCGGTTTTGCCGCAAACTCCACTGTCAGTTTATCTAAAGATACCAATTTATTCTCCTTATGATTTGAAATAATTTACAAAGTTAGTGAAAAATCCCGTAAAATTGGTTGAAAAATATGTTAAATCAGAAGTTTCATGATTTTCAATTTGAAAATGAGAGAAAAAAGCTGTATATTTGCATTTGGAATTGAATGAATGAACAAATCATGAAAAAATTTTTGTCTATGCTGGCCATTTGCCTGATGGTCAGCAATGGAATGAATGCACAGCGTGTGGTTGATGGACAAGCCACCTATTATGGTGTCCGCTCACATGGTAAGAAGACGGCCTCTGGCGAGAGATTCAACAAAGACGCGATGGTATGTGCCCACCGCACTTTGCCTTTTGGCACGCGGGTAAAAGTGACAAACAAAAAGAACGGACGTTCGGTCGTTGTCCGTGTGATAGACCGTGGTCCGTTCGGCCGAGGCAAGGTTATAGACTTATCGCCCGCCGCAGCCCGTCAGCTTGACATGATTAAGGCTGGAGTTGTGCCGGTTCACCTTGAGGTTGTAGGTAAATAACATGTGGATTTTACAACTTCATGGGCTGTAGAACATTGAGATGCATGTTTTTTACCGTGTCTGAATAGTGATTGAATACGATGGGATATCTGGTCCTATCGCTACTGATCCATGCAGCAATGGAGTCCATCCATAAAGATGATGACTCAGGCGTGGGATGCGCACCGTCCTTTTTTCTTGCGATTTTCAGATTGCGTGCGTCGTAATACCGGTCCTTACCCAGGATTTTGAGGGTAAGGTCATTAATGCCTGTATCTTTCTTCCACGCCGGCGTGCCAAGCCATACGACCTTCCGGTTCCCGATGCGCTTGAGAATCTGGTTGATGAAATTCTCCCTGGATTCAAGATTACTGAGAAATTGTTCGTTCCCCCCGATTGTCACGAAGACATAAGTGGGATTGAACTTATTGAGAAAGTACTCAAGCGTGTCGGTTTCTACCCAGTGCCGTGTGGTGGAGCTATACCAGCAAACAGAGTTAAAACCATGTCCGTTGGCAGCACAGTAGTTGGCAAACGGCTTTGCCAACCCCTCCACCATAGACTCCCCAATGAGGAGAATGTTCTGCTTTGATGTATCGACATCGGCAAGATGTCTCTCCGATTCACCCCCATCCGCTGAAGTTTCGTTTTCATGAGTCTTATCACCGCATGAGCATGCAGAAATCGTGAGCAACCCACCCACGATGTAAATATAAGCAAGAATTAGTTTTATGTTCATGAATATTTTTAGATTGAATTCCTCCGCTTCAAACAGGCTATTGGTTCTTGTTTGCAATATATTATCCGTTTTCTGAAATTATCTTGTGGGATTCAAACTGAAATAATTTTTTCACCAAGGTTCTTGGCCAGCTGTTTCTGGATATCAGTGAAAAATTTATAACGCTTGAGTATCTCCATATATCTGACACTGTCAGCGGCCACTGTTTTATCGGCAAGTTGAAGCTTCATCATGTGGATTTCCCGACGTATGAAATAATACTTATAGTCGAGCATGAGACGCTGGATTATTACCGCAACGTTTTCAACCTCTTCCCCCGAGTAGAACGTGCTGTCGACACGGTATTTCTCATTCAGCATCTCTGATGCGACATGTTGTATCTGCATATCAGGACTTGAAAGGAAAATGCGACGGCAAGTCTCTCCCTGCCGGCCGAGATGTGTGAGCGCATCATCCATCATGGCAGTATAGAGTGGACTGACGAACTTCATCTGGTCGACATCCAGCTGTTCCTGTACCCACCTGACCACTTGTATCTCGGTTTGCTGTCCGTTTTCATCCTCGGTTGTAATCCACTGCTCTCCATACCTCACCACCATTTGCATGATAAGCGTCTCCAATCCTACGATATCGTTTTCCCATTTGTCAGAAACAGGCTGATACTGCTGTACTTGTGGAGAATGGATTCCCGTCATCCCGGATTCGGGATTCTGAGTTGTTGCAGAGGTTTGTTGAGCAGTTTTGTCTAACGTGTTGCCTTCTTGGGGTACATCAGTCGAAACAGTTCCCCCTTGCCCCGAAGTGTTATGAACAATGTCGGCATGTGGATTAATTGTCTGTTGCTGGCCACCTTCCTGCTGTTGGCCAGTCTCCTGTCGCTGTTGCCCCAGTTGCTCCAGGCGCTGTTTTCGGGCCATTTCCTGTTCTTTCTCCTTTTCCTTCTTCTCGTGGTTCGACTTTCTCAATTGGAGACACCGTCTTAGCAACATCTGCTCATCCATGTTCATCAGCTCCGCACACTCATGGATGTAAGCCGAACGTACAATCTCGTTAGGAATGACACTGATAGAATTCAGAATATTCTCAGTAACCTCAGACCGTTTTCTCGGGTCATTTCCCGCGTCTTTCATCAAGAGATTGACCTTGAAAATGATGAAATCAGTCTGATGGTCCCTCACATAGTCCTTGAACTCCTGCGCAGAATGTTGTCGGGAGAAACTGTCAGGGTCATGTCCGTCTGGCAGTATGAGCACCTTGACGTTCATATTCTGAGCCAGTAACATATCCGTTCCTCTGATGGCTGCATGTATGCCCGCCTCGTCTCCGTCGTAGATGAGAATAATATTTTCTGTAAAGCGCTTAAGCAGGTGAATTTGCGCATCGTTCAGGGCTGTGCCCGAGTTCGCCACAACATTCTCGATGCCGCACTGATGCATGGACAGGACATCGGTGTATCCTTCCACCATATAGACCAGTTTTTCCTTTGCAATTTGCTTCTTTGCTTGAAAGAGACCGTAAAGCTCCTGCAATTTGTGATAGACTTCCGAGTCGCTGGAGTTGACGTATTTCTGGCTGACACCCTTTGTCCGTGCATCAAGCACGCGTCCTCCGAATCCTATGACTTGTCCACTGAGAGAAAACCAGGGGAACATAGCCCTTCCTCGAAACTTGTCGGTCATTCCGCCATTCTCCTTCTTGAAGGCAAGCGACGTCATAACAAGCACATCGTCTTTGAATCCTTTCGCCTTGGCGGCCTTGGAGAGGGCATCCCACTGATCTGGGGCATATCCAAGTTTGAACTTCTCGATGATGTCGTCACGGAATCCGCGACTACGGAAATAAGTCAGTCCTACTGCTTGTCCCATGGGGTCTTGGAGCATGTAGTCATGATAAAAATTTGCTGCCCAGTCGTTGAGTGCAAGCATGCGTTCCCGCTCATTTCTGTTTTTCAGCTCCTCTTTCGTGAGTTCCTCCTCCTTAATCTCTATATTGAATTTCTTGGCAAGATGACGCAATGCCTCCGGGTAGTTCATCTGCTCAATCTCCATGATGAATGCCACCGCCGACCCGCCTTTGCCGCATGAGAAGCACTTGCATACTCCCTTTGCCGGGTTGACGTAGAACGATGGCGTCTTATCGTCGTGAAAAGGGCATAATCCCTTATAGCTTGAACCGGTTCGGCGCAAGGTGACATAGTCTGAGACAACATCGTATATGTTTGCCGCATCAATAATGCGGTCTACAGTCTGACGGTCAATCACGGTTTATTGAGAGTTTTGATTGGTTAGGTATCGCCAGTCTCTGTCAGATGTAGCAAATGCTATAGCAAATAAGACAGTACAGAGATTGGAGAGCGATTATAATGGTAAGCTTAAAGTCAAGTAAGGTAAAGCAAAAACAGGGCATATACACAACAAAAATTCCGTCAGTTTGATTTGCCTACTGACAGACTTTCTGTTCCATGATATCTTTAAAGAAATAACTTATGATATAGCGTTGAGGAATTCCTCCAGCTTTTCTTTCTGCTTGAAAACCCCGGAAACATCCATAGTCCGAGTGATGGCTCCTTGCTTCTGCACCCCTCTCATCTGCATGCAAAGGTGCTGGGCCTCCACGACAACCGCCACCCCTTTGGGTTTGAGCGTCTCTTCGATGCATTTGCGCACTTCCACAGTAAGGCGTTCCTGTACCTGAAGCCTGCGTGCGAAGATGTCGATGACACGTGGTATCTTGCTGAGCCCTACGATTTCTCCGTCGGGAACGTATGCCACATGCACCTTTCCGAAGAACGGCAGGATATGATGTTCGCACATGGAGTAGAACTCAGTGTCCTTGATGAGAACCATGTCATTATAGTCCTCCTTGAATTTAGCCGAATTGATGACCGCCACAGGGTCCATTTCATATCCGGCCGTGAGAAACACCATACTTTTAGCCACCCTTTCAGGCGTGTTGATGAGTCCCTCTCTGGTTTTGTCCTCCCCAATGTAGTCAAGCACATTCGCATAGTTTTTTGAAAGTGCCTCAATCCTTTCCTTCAACAGCATAAGCAAAAAAACGTAAGTTACTTACTGATAAACATAAATCTCACTTCGCACAATCATCGCCTCAGGTGCAATTTTGCGCATCTTGTCGAGATATCGTGCAGCACCGGCCCTCGTCTTGAAGTCTCCTACCCTGCATCTCCAATGTGGCTGCTGAAAAGAGACGTATGACTTGAGTTCCGGAAACGCCCCGGTCACCTTGTCTCCCAATCGTTTCGCACGAAGTTGGTCCGTCCTCAGACTGTTACCCCAGAACATCTGTATGCGGAATCCGCGCAACCTACGTCTGGCTCCCGTACGCACATCAAAGTCATTATTCGACCGGTTGCCGAAAGTCGGCAGGTCTTTCACGTCGACAATCTGTGTACGTTGGATTTTTCTCGGTGCCGACGTCTTGGTGGTAGAGCTTGACTTCTTTTTTGCCGGCTGGTTATCGTTTTGGGGGGCTTCCTGTTTCCGTTCCACCACCGGTGTCTCACCCGAGACGATGTTCTGCAGTCGCTGGTCCTGACTGATGCTGACGGACCCCTGCCCGCCTCCTTCCTCTTGCGCAAAGAGTGTTGCCGGGATAAACAACAGGGAAACTAAAAAGATGAAGTTCAGTTTACTCATATATTAAAATGGTAGTAGAAATGGGAACTATTTAAATATAGAATAAAATGCAGTGTATGATAAATCAAAGTGCAAATTAGAACTGGAATTAAAAGCGGAAGTAAAAATAGCTTTCAGTTTAAAATGACATTCTCCGCTGACTGCTGATTGCATGCCAGTGAAGAATGCCAATACTGATTAGATGCTTATTTCTTCCAAGCGTCGACGATGCCCTTGAAATCAGCACATTTAAGAGATGCGCCTCCAATAAGTCCGCCGTCAATGTCAGGTTTAGCGAAGAGCTCAGGTGCGTTTGATGCCTTGCAAGAACCACCATAGAGAATAGAGGTGTTCTCAGCTGTCTCCTTACCATACTTCTCCTCGATGACCGAGCGGATATATGCGTGGATTTCCTCAGCCTGGTCGCTTGTGGCAGTCTTGCCTGTACCGATAGCCCAGATTGGCTCGTAAGCAATGACAATCTTTGCGAAATCTTCCTTTGAGAGGTTGAACACAGATCCTTCGAGCTCTGCCTTCACAACCTCGTTTTGCTGGTTTGCCTCTCTCTGCTCAAGGCTTTCGCCGATGCAGAAGATAACCTTCAGTCCGTTCTCCAGAGCCAGCAGCACCTTCTCCTTGAGAATCTCTGGTGTCTCATTGTAGTACTCGCGTCTTTCAGAGTGACCGAGTATCACATACTCAGCACCTGTTGACTTCACCATCTCAGCACTTACCTCACCGGTGAAAGCACCCTTAGCCTTGTCAGCGCAGTTTTCAGCTCCAAGTCCGATTACGTTGTGGTCAATGATGTCAGACACCTTGGCCAGATGTATGAACGGAGTACAGATTACCACGTCACAATTAGGTTTGTCGGCAGCAAGTGCCTCATTCAATTCCTTGGCAAGTTCGATGCCTTCCTGGAGATTCTTATTCATCTTCCAGTTTCCTGCTACGATTTTCTTTCTCATGATTTTTAAATTATTATATAGTTTAATGTTTAAATATTATTTGCTAAATAAAAGATAAAGATTATCTTATTCTTGACTTTGGTCGAAGCGGAGCGGTTTTGCCGCATAACGCTTGGAAAGAATCAATTCCTGGATATATTCAGGTTGAAGTTCCTTGTTGTAGTCAATAACAGGAAAACCTAAACGGCTCCACTTCTTGATAACTTTTCCTGAGTCAATAAGAATGAGCCCGGGATTGTCGCGTACCATCTGCCACAACATGCGGTCGTCACTCTCACAAAGCGGATATTGCGCCGCTGTATTCCGGGTCCAGGCATGTTTGGTGTCAGCATCTGCCGCGTTGGAGATGAAATAGAACTGGTATCCGAAGCGGTTGCAATAATCATAGAGGTCATTGAGATATCCGGATATTTCCACCGCCGTCTCTTTGAGATCTGGCACAGTGACAAGAAATGTATATCCATCGTTTTCAAGGATGTCGATTGTGATGTCATCTCCGTCCTGGTCAACCACATAGAAATCAGTAGTGGCTTCAAGATGGTCATCAAGCAGTTCGTTGCGTGTCTCCACATACTTCCAGACTGTAGAATCCGGGTCATCATCCTCGGGGGACAGCATGAGTGTGTCCGTTCCGTTGGTATAGACGATAGAGACTTTATAGTTCATGTCGAGAGCGTCTCCCGTCTTGACAGTCTGCCTGAGATCCGTTCCCTCGGCAAAAGGCAGGAAGTCCACAATCGGCAGCATGTAAGTGCAATACGAGAAGAGTGCTACTGCACCAACCACCACAGGAATGGTAATTATCCAGTTCCAATCGCGGTGGATAAGCCGGAACATCATCTTATAGTTAGCTGTGATGAACACAGCCATAGCCAGCAATATGATATTTTTGACAAGAGTCTGGTTGTTGGAGAGAATAACAGCGTCGCCGAAGCATCCGCAGTCGCTGACCGGGTTCTTTATGGCAATCCACACGGTTACGGCAGTCATAATCATCATGAAAAGTGTAGCAAGAGCCGCAACCCTGCGCCTTCTTTTTACCCCAACGAAAAGGTAAATACCAAGGATTGTCTCCACGATGGTAAGAAGAATGGCAGGAACATAGAGTAAATAATCTGGTATCGTGGTCATTCCCAACGCTCCGGCATAGTCCCTCAGTTTGATGACAAATCCGACCGGGTCGTTCGCCTTAGTGAAAGCTGAGAAAAGGAAGGTGATGGAAAGAATGGCCCGGCAGATGTTAACCAGAACGTACTTGGTGACAAACCACACCCTGTTGCGTCGTTCCCTTCTGAGCCGTGCTTTTTCCTCGATGATGGTTTCTTCATCGGCAGCGTCAACGGAAGATGTGGAATCTGATGAATCCGGAGAATCTGAACTATCCGAAGAATCTCGAGTTTCCTGGGATTCTGTGGATTCTGGAGTTTCTGGAACATTCGGAGTTTCCGAAGTCACTGGCGTTTCCGGACTTTTTACAATATCCAGATTATCCTGCTTTTCCGTCAGTTGTTCTTCCGGTTCGGCGCTGTGCTGTTTGATGTCGTTATTCTTATCAGAATGCTCCATTTTCCTCGTCCATCTTAATCAGTGCGAATATGGAATAGTTAATCATATCCATATAATTGGCATCCACGCCTTCCGAAACAAGCGTCTCACCATTGTTCGCCTCAATCTCCTTCGTCCGGTAGATTTTCATGAGAATAAGGTCGGTATAACTGCTTACTCTCATCGCCCTCCATGCCTCGTCATAGTCATGGTTCTTCCGTTTCATCAGCTCGAGGGTGATTGTGGCATATTTATCGTAGAGTTTTATGACCTCCTCGTTGTTCAGGTCTGTCTTATCGGCATATCCCAGTTCCAGTTGTATGAGTGCGATGATGCCATAGTTGACGATGCCCTGGAATTCAGGATAAATACCCTCATCTACGAGTGCTTCGCGCTTTATTTCGATGCTTCTGATACGGTTAGCCTTAATAAGGATTTGATCGGTGACGGACGATGGTCTCATGATTCTCCATGCCGCCCCGTAGTCCTGTAGTTTCTTGACAAAGAGCTCCCGGCATCGGCCCATTTCCTTCTGAAACTGCTCGTTGGTATGTTGGAGATTTTTTGCCATATATAATTATTTCATTCGAATCAAAGTGCAAAGTTACGAAAATTATGCGAAGAATCATAAATGAAAATAGAAAAAAACGTAAAAACGCTGGTTTACGTCATATAATTAGATGATTCCGTTTCATTCCGCCCTTTGTAGATATCGCTTCATATTTCTATGTCATGCATTTCGGTAAGAATATCGAGAGCTGCCTTTATGGTAACGACATTGTCGATACGAATTGAGCGCTTATGTCCATCAATAAGTTTGCAGCGGCGCGGATACCGGGTGGCGAACTGCAGGAGCTTGCCGAAAGCGGTACTGCTGTAATAGGGACTCTCGAGATTCTCAACAAGGTAGGCGAACATGGTCTTCTGCTTGAGTATTACCCGCTCTATGCCTAACTTGCAGGCCAGTTGCTTGAGCGGCATGATGCGCAGCAATTCCTCGCCTTCTGGAGGCAACGGCCCGAATCGGTCAATGAGTCGTTTCTTGTATTCTTCGAGGTCACGCAGTTCCTTAAGACCGTCGAGTTCACGATAAAGCGACATCCGCTCCGCGCTTGTAGGAATATATATTTCTGAGAAAGAAGCAGGTATGTCTGTCTCAATATTACATTCGTCAACAAACGTGATACCGTAGTCAATCCGTTTCTGTTGAGACACGTTCTCTTTGTTCTCACCTTGATTGGCCCATACCTCAGCGAATTCTTCAGCCTTGAGCTCGTTGACTGCTTCTGCCAGTACTTTCTGATAAGTCTCATATCCAAGATCCGCAATGAATCCACTCTGCTCCGCCCCGAGCAGATTGCCCGCGCCGCGGATGTCGAGGTCCTGCATGGCGATGTTGAGACCGGAGCCCAGCTCTGAAAAGTTTTCGAGTGCCTGGAGTCTACGTCGGGCATGCTCAGGCAACCCTGCGAGAGGAGGCGCGAGCAGATAGCAAAAGGCCTTCTTGTTGCTACGCCCTACCCTTCCCCGCATCTGATGGAGGTCGCTGAGGCCATAATTATGTGCCGCATTGATGATGATGGTGTTGGCGTTCGGCACATCGATACCATTCTCCACGATGGTGGTTGAGAGCAGGACATCGTAGTCGTGGTTGATGAAATCGAGCAGAATCTTCTCCAATTCCTTCGGTTCCATGCGTCCATGTCCGATGCAGACCTTGGCGTCGGGCACACGTCGCTCTATCATGGCTTTAAGTGACGGGAGGTCGCTGATACGGTTGTTGACGAAGAACACCTGACCGTTGCGGCTAAGCTCGAAATTGATGGCCTCCTCCACGATTTCGGGTGAGAGTACATGAATTTCCGTCTGTATAGGATATCGGTTTGGGGGTGGCGTATTGATAACACTGAGGTCGCGGGCACCCATCAAAGAAAATTGCAAGGTACGAGGAATCGGTGTGGCAGTCATGGTGAGCGTGTCTACATTCACCTTCATCTGCCTCAGTTTCTCCTTCACGCCTACTCCGAATTTTTGTTCCTCATCAATGATTAAAAGACCTAAATCCTTAAATTTCACATCCTTGCCGATAAGCTTATGGGTTCCAATGATGATGTCGGTCCGTCCTTCCTTCAGGTCGTCCAGGATGGCACGAAGCTCTTTCGCAGTGCGTGCTCTGGTTAGGTAGTCCACCTTGACCGGAAAGTCCTCGAGTCGTTTGGAGAAAGTGTGGAAATGTTGGTAAGCCAGCACGGTGGTCGGCACGAGGACAGCAACCTGCTTGCCGTCGGTTGCAGCCTTGAAGGCAGCGCGAACAGCTATCTCTGTCTTTCCGAATCCGACGTCTCCGCAGATGAGCCGGTCCATTGGCTGTTCGCTCTCCATATCTTCCTTGACCTCGCGGGTGGCTTTCACCTGGTCGGGCGTATCCTCATAGATGAACGACGCTTCCAATTCATGCTGCATGTATGAATCTGGGGAAAAGGCAAATCCCTTTTGTTGCATTCGGTCGGCATAAAGCTTGATGAGGTCCCGTGCGATATCCTTCACCTTTGCTTTCATCCTGCCCTTCATCCGCTCCCAGGCACCCGAGCCGAGACGGTTCATCTTTGGTGGTTCACCTTCCGTTCCTTTGTATTTCGACACCTTATGGAGTGAATGGATGGAAACGTAGACGAAGTCACCGTTGAGGTAGGTGATTTTTATCATCTCCTGTACCACTCCATTGATTGGCACGCGTATGAGTCCGTCAAAACGGCCCACTCCGTGGTCAAGATGCACAACATATCCTCCCACCTCAAACTGTTGTATTTCCTTGAGTGTGAGAGCCATCTTCCCACGCTTTGCCTTGTCGCTCTTCAAGTTGTACTTATGGAACCGTTCGAACAGCTCGTGGTCGGTAAAAACGGCAAGACGTGCTTCTTGGTCGATAAATCCCTGATGAAGTGTACACACCATCATGCTGACTTTCGACGGGTCAAGCTTGCTGCCTGGAATCTCATCGGTGATGAGGATTTCCCTCAAACGCTCTATCTGATTTCTTCCGTCTGCCAGAACAATCACTTGATATAGATTATCTTCCAGTTTGGCACATTCCTCCCTGAAAAGTTGGAAATTGCGATGGAAAAGAGGTTGAGGGATGGTCTGGAATTCCACGTATGCAGTTCCTTTGACATCTTCTGCATCATCCCCCCTCCTGACTGGTGAGAAGAGTACCTTGCGCCGGCCATCCATCGTTTTGACGAAAGAAGGATAGTCAACCACCAGTCGTCTGAATTCCTGGGATGTCAATGTAGAATTCTCCACCTGCCCTTCTGCCA
>JAEEGL011348242.1_pt1 | contig 13337 bp, 8 predicted proteins | sample 9134231 | NCBI WGS metagenome assembly JAEEGL01 (sample SAMN16246548, study PRJNA631951) | gut metagenome | biome: gut microbiome; feature: rumen; material: fiber-attached | host: Bos | place: Iran: Karaj | collected 2018-10 | reverse complement strand
GGGCGGTAGGCAAAACGTGACTCTGATTGGGACGGCTGGAGTTGGTAAAACGACTATCGTAAAAGCTTTCGCAGAAGAGTTACTTGATGCAGATATGAAGATTACAAACAACTTGAAGTACCGTCAGATAGTGATGCTTGATGCAAACGCCCTAATCTCGGCGACTGGAGGTGAGGGCAAATTAGAGCGGTTGATGACAATGATAGTTAACGAAGCCTACTCGGCGAAAAACATCATTCTTTGTTTGGACAATGCTCAACTATTCTTTGAGGAAGGAGTGGGGAGCGTAGACTTGTCAAACTTCTTTACGCCGATTATTGAAGCGGGAAGACTTCGAATGATTATGATGATGAATGAGCAGAGGTTTCTTAAAATCGCTGCAAATAATCCCAATCTAGCGAATTGCTTGAATCAGGTAATGGTTGCTCCGACAAATAAGGAGGAAACTATTAGGATTATGCAAGATAATGCGCTAGAGATTGAGGCAAAATTTGGCGTAGTGTTGACTTATTTGGCACTCAAAGAGGCTTACAGGCTGAGCGAAAGATATATACATGATATGGACATGCCGGGACGAGCGATTAACCTCCTAGAAACAGCGGCAAGCTATGCGGAAAATGGTCTAGTGACGGAGCGTTCGGTACGAGTGGCGATTGAGAAGACTAAAGGAGTTAAATTAAATGTATCCGAGACAGACGAGGAGAAAGAAACGCTACTAAATCTTGAGGAACTAATTCATAAGCGAATGATTGATCAGGAAGAAGCAGTAAAGACAGTTTCAGATGCGCTGAGGCGAGCTGCGGCTGGCGTGAGAAACCAGAGTCGGCCGATTGGTACATTCCTGTTTCTTGGTCCAACTGGCGTAGGAAAAACTGAGCTAGCTAAGGCTTTGGCACAAGTTTATTTTAAGGGTGAAGGAAATATTGTGCGGTTGGATATGAACGAATATGTGACCGAGAGTGATGTAGCTAGATTATTGGCAGACGGAAAGGACTTTTCTGAAAGTTTGGTAGCCCAGGTGATGAAGAAACCGTTTTCTGTGGTTTTGCTCGATGAGATTGAAAAAGCTCACCCGGCTGTGCTAACGACTCTACTACAATTGCTTGACGAGGGGATTTTGAGAGATATTAATAATCGCGAAGTGAGCTTTCGGGATGCAATTGTGATTGCGACAAGCAATGCGGGGGCCGATAGAATAAGGGAGTACGTAAAAAACGGTGAAGATCTGGCAAAGATGAAGACAGAGTTGATCGAGGAGATAATTCACAGTGGTCAGTTTAAACCAGAGTTCGTGAATAGGTTCGATGAAATCTGTATTTTTAAACCGCTTGGTATGTCGGAACTTAGAGAAATTGTAAAGCTTATAATTGGTTCGGTAAATAAAACGCTTGAGCCTAGAAAGATATCGGTTGTGCTTGACGACGAGGGGATTGATGAATTGGTGAGACGTGGATATGACCCGATGATGGGGGCTAGGCCGATGAAGCGAATTGTGCAGAAAACCGTGGAAAATATTATCGCGAAGAAGATTTTGGGAGATGAAATAGGGGATGGTGCAGTAGTAAAGATAACAAAAGACATGCTGTTTTAGAGTGTTTGTTGTTGGTGGGGTTAAGTAAAAGATTAGAGCTATATAGAAGCAACGCATCAGATTGCATTTGGAACTTGGAGGATATTATGATTTTGGCATTGACATTTTGGTGAAAGTATGATATAATGGAGTTATGGATAGAATAATTTCTAACTACCATTGCAATGTATTTGAAACTGCCTTTACCGGTGGTCTCTTTGCATGGCCAATGAATGTAGCTTAGAAACTGTCTAAATTCTTGTAAATCTAGATGAGTTTCAAAATAGCTTATCTAGGTGCGAATGGGGGACTAGGGGCGAAGAATCCTGAGGTGTAGAGATTCTAGGACTGCGAATAGAAACTTTTGAACTATAAGGTGGTGTGGTGGCATGGGTATTACCGAGCGTAGATGCTTGCCTTCTCCCTGGGTAAACTTAGTCTAGAAAAAAACTATTTTGAAACTGATCTAGCCGTATAAAAATCTAGGTACGGTGAAGTACTTTTACATTCTGCGAAAAAGGAGGAAAAAGATATGCAGAAGGACAATAAGCGTAACATGATGTTAGTAAAGGCCGAGATGGTAGTTACAGTGGCACTGTTATCACAGCCGATTATGACGCCATTTTTTAGAAGCTTGGGGCTTTCTCAGTCTGAGATTGCGCTGACTCAGATGGCGTTTACATTGGTACTGATGATCCTGAACATCCCGCTCGGGTATGTAGCGGATAGGTTCGGGAGAAAACAGGCTAATGTGGTAGGTGACTTACTGTGTGCCCTTGCACTAATTGGCTACGCATATACGCGTAGCTTTTGGCAAATTGTGGCCTGTGAAACGTTGTTTGGAATTGGCGTGGCCTTTTCTCAAGGCGTTGATTCGACTCTCCTTAGGCATTTTTGTCAGAAAGAAGATGCAGCAAACGTGAAAGAATTGTTCGAAAAACAATTTAGTAGGGTCACTGTTATTTGTGAAGTGTATTCCTTTATCTTGATATTGCTTGGTGGGCCAATCGGGGCGATTTCGTTTCGCTTGGCGATTGGATTATCCAGTATTCCATTTTTCATTGGCGCTATTCTTAGCATGATGGTGGAGGATGATAGCCCGAGACTTTTAGTAGTACGTAAGGAGACTGACGGTCAACAAAGAAAGAGATTCGAAGCGTTTACGCAAATGTTTGGCATTTTACAGGAGACATTAAATGATCCGCAGCTTAGACTTAGAATTATGGCGCATATTGTAGTGCGAGAATGTACTCACGGCATTATTTGGATATTTACCCCGTTAATGATGCTAGTGGGTGTACCGCTGAGTATAGTATCTGTGGGTTGGGCGCTGAATGATGCTATGTCCTTTGTTGGTGCGTTTGTCGCCAATAAATACGCATCGCGAATGCGCGACTGGCAGATATATGCTACCCCAATCGTTGGAGTAATGATCGCTAGTTTTACGATGTTTATCTCACTCAATGTTTTTACAGTTTGGTTGTATGGACTTTTTGGCATGGCGAGAGGCTGGGTGTCGGCGACATCAATGCCGAGACTTAAGAGCTATATCGAAAACGAAGCGGCTCAGACTACGGTTGAAAGCTTTGCTCGTGTGTGCTCGCAGTTTTTATATATCATCACTGTCTATGTGATTAACCGGGCTGCTGATGTTGAGTTGAGATACGCGCTGCTTGCGACTGTTGTGATCTTTCTTCCACTTGCGCTCCCTGTGGTTATTGCTTTGAAGCGGGAGAATAGTGCTATGATTTAATATCGAGTAGCATTAGGTCGCGAGCTATTTTAAGCAGAATGTCCCCCTCGTCAGAAATGGCGAGGGATTTTTATTTAAGAAGATTTTGTTGGTAATGCTTTAGGAACGTTTTTAGCTCGGTTATATTGTTAAATATGGTCTCGAAAATATTGTAGAGTGTATCGGTGGCTTCGTAGGCGCCGATTGCGTAGCATGTTTTGCCGAGGCCGTAGGCTATGCCTGCCTCGATATGAGCAGATTTGCCAGCCGGTAAGACTAGTAGAAGGTTACGAGAACTTTTTTCTCCTTCTAGATCTTTATGGAATAACTTCAACGCGACTTCTCCTCTTAAATCTAAGGATTCGAGCTCGCGATGTCTTTCCTCTAGAGTCTGATTTTTGCTGCCGTAACCCCAGTTCAGCTCGTTTTTATAAAAACAGTAATAAGATATTGAAAGTTGATCGAATAGCTTACAGATATCTAGAATCATGTCTTTATTTCTGGTGCTACCCACTATACAAAATTCGTGTTTAATTTCTTCCATTGTTTCGATTGTATATTAGATTGGGTGATTTGGTCAACAAAAAAGGCTAACTAGAGCCGAATACGCGTGGTTGCTAAGCGAAGAGACTCTAACCCCCACTTCGCGAGAACGAGAGTTAGCCAACAAAAAAGGCTAACTAGAGCCGGATACGCGTGGTGCGAGCGAAGAGACTCTAACTCTCGACCTCTTCCTTGGCAAGGAAGCGCTCTAAACAACTGAGCTACGCTCGCTTATTAGGGTCATTTTAGCAAAAATGTAATAAAAAAACAAGGGGGTAATAACAATGTATTGGCAATGGTTGGTAATTGCGGGGGTACAAGTGGTAAAAGTGGCCATGTTTTTTAATCGATGAGTGATAAATGATTATGTTTCCTGATGTCTTGTTAAACAGTGGCAAAAAGTGGTATAATTAAAGCATAAGAAAAGGAGAATAAAATGCCTGTATGGTTAACAATAATAATCGTGATTCTAGTGATTGTTCTAGTAATAGGTGGGGCGATTGCCGGAATCTATAATAGTTTAGTGCGCCTAGATGAGCGGGTAAATGAGGCCTGGTCGGATATTACGGTGCAGCTGAAATACCGCGCTGATTTGATTCCGAATGTCGTAGAAACCGTGAAGGGCTATGCAAAGCACGAAAAAGAGACTTTCCAGATGGTAACAGAAGCGCGTAGCGCTGTAATGGGGGCAAAAACCGTAAAGCAGGCAGCTGAGGCCGAGAAGGAAATGCAAACAGCGCTAGGACGGATTTTTGCTATTGCGGAGTCGTATCCGGAGCTCAAGGCGAATTCGAATTTCGTGAAGCTTCAAGAGCAATTACAGGATGTAGAGGATAAAATCCAAGCAGCGCGTAGATTCTATAATGCTGGAGCAAAAGATCTTAATACAAAGATTAAGACCTTTCCGACCAATATAATTAATAATTTGGTTGGTCATTTTAAGAAGCGTGATTACTTTGAGGTTGAGGAGACCGAAAGGGCTAAGATCGAAAAAGCTCCAGAAGTTAAATTCTAGGTTGTTGCTTTTATCGGAAGCTACGTCTAGTCATTAGGGATTTTGTATGTATAAACAAATTGCAGAAAACAAACGTAGGACTATCTTTATTATGATAGGCTTCGTGTTGATGGTAGGCGTGATTGCGGCATTGTTTGCTTGGGCGTATGGTGACGCTGGAATAGCGATATGGACGATTATTGTAGCGATTATTTATGCAGTGGTGCAGTACTTCGCCTCTGGCTCGCTAGCAATGGCGATGAGTGGTGCGAAGGAGATTGAAAAGAAGGAAAATCCTAGACTATATAATATAGTAGAGAATTTGAGCATCACGACGGGGCTACCAATGCCGAAAGTGTATATTATAAATGATGAGGCGCCTAATGCTTTTGCTACGGGGAGAGATCCAAAACATGCTGCGGTGGCCGCTACGACGGGCTTGATGGATATTATGAACGATAAGGAGCTAACTGCAGTAATGGCGCACGAGATGTCGCATGTGAAGAATTATGATATTAGAGTGTCGATGATAGTGTTCGGTCTGACTTGCGTGATTGGGTTAATCTCTGATCTTGCTTTTAGATTTATGTTCTATGGTAGTAGAAGGCGGGACAACGAAGGGAGTCCGGTGGGGTATGTGTTGGTTTTGATTGCGGCAGTACTATCTCCGCTAGTTGCGACAATAGCGCAAATGGCAGTATCTAGACAAAGGGAATATCTTGCAGACGCTTCTGCGGTAAACATTACGCGGTATCCTGAAGGGATGATAGATGCTCTAAAAAAGTTGCAATCGCACTCTCGTCCAATGAGGAGCCAAAACATTGCCGCAGAATCAATGTATATCAATGATCCGCTTAAAAAAGGGTTTTTTAATAATCTGCTGTCATCTCATCCGCCGATTGAAAAACGTATTGAGAGATTAGAACATGGCAAAAAAACGTTCTAGTACTAAAAATGCTCGCAAAAAAACAAAAAGTTCTTCGGATAAAAGAGGTTTATCTTTTCTCGACAAAAGTAAAATAGCTATAGATAATCTGAAGCGATGGAGAAAAAAACGTAATAAAAACAATCCACATAAATCTTTTAAACGAACCTATCGTGAAGATTATATACGCGAGACGAATATTCCTGGAATAATGCAGCATATTTTTGATAGTTTTCGGATAATTTTTAAGAACTATAAGCTTTTTTTGCCGTTTTTGGTTTTAATGGTGGTGATGAGTATCTTCATGATTGGGCTAATGGGGGAGAACAGCTATGCGGAGCTAAAGGAAGGTGTAGAGCGAAGTAGCGGAGAAAATGCTGGAAGCTTGAGTAAGGCCTGGACGATGTTTATGTTTACTTTTGCGACAGGAGGGCTTGCGGGAGCTTCGACTGAGGTGACGGTCGCTTTTTCGGTGCTGATTTTTTTGGCGATTTGGTTAGTGACAATTTTTATAGTTAGGCAAAGGTTGGCGGGGCACGATATTAAACTCAGAGATGCGCTTTATAATGCAATGACGCCTTTGTTCTCGACGTTGGCAATTTTTGTGATTGTGATGATTGAGTGTGTGCCGCTGTTTTTGCTGATGATAGCGTATTCTGCGGCTGTACAGACGGAATTTCTGAATACACCGTTTTATGCTTTGTTATTTTTGGGGTTTGCGTTGTTGATGATTACGCTGTCTGGGTATCTGTTGTCAAGTTCGTTGATTGCGTTGCTTGCGGTTTCGGTGCCTGGACTATATCCAATGTTGGCGCTTGATTCGGCAGCGGAACTAATGGTGGGAAGGAGAATAAAGTTTGTTTTACGTTTGATTGCGTTAATTATTACTATGATTATTATGTGGGTAGTAGTGATGATTCCGCTAATATTGTTTGATATGTTTATGAAACAGTTTGCTTGGCTTGAGGGGGTGCCGTTTATTCCGATTTGCTTAGTAGTGATGACTTGTTTTACAGAAATCTATGTGACAACGTACTTGTATCAGTACTATCGCTATCTGCTTGATTCTGATATGTGATATGTATAGTTCAGCCTGGTCTTGGTGGCTACTAAATTTGGATGTGCGATATGTTCAACTCGGCTTGGTCGGTAACTGCTAAACCTTGATTCGTGATACAATGTTACTATGACTAAAGACGAGGCAGTAAAAAGAGTTGAGAAACTAAAAGATTTGATTAATGATTATCGGTATCATTATCATGTGCTCGATGAATCAATTATGAGCGAGGCGGCGGCGGATTCCTTGAAGCACGAGCTAAGTTTGATTGAGGCGGAGTATCCAGAGCTAATTACCCCAGATTCACCGACCCAAAGAGTGGCAGGGAAACCACTAGATAAGTTTACGAAGGTCAAACATGAAAAACGGATGATTTCGCTTGCGGATGTTTTCTCGGAAGAGGAAATCGAAGATTGGATTAAGAGAAATGAGAAGTTAGTGCCGGGTGGGGAGATTAAAGAATTCTTCACCGATATCAAAATGGATGGATTGGCTTGTTCGCTAAAATATCGTGACGGAGTTTTTTATCAAGCAGTAACGCGCGGTGATGGACTGGTGGGTGAAGATGTGACGCTAAATGTTAGAACGATTGAGAATGTACCACTAAGACTCACTCTAGAAAGTTGCAAGCCGTCTTTTTCGGGCACGGAGTCTCGCCAGCCCGTCTTCACGGGTGGCGAGCTCCTTCGTTCTCGGCAGCAGCCTCCGAAAGATCCCTCAAAAGAGGCTTTGCAACTTCCTAGGAATGAGGTCAGCGGCAAAGTGTGGTCTTCTGAGGTTGAGGTGCGGGGGGAGATTGTGATATTTAAGGAGGATTTTGAGCGATTAAATGAAATTCAGCGGAAGAACGGTGAGGCGGAATTTGCGAATCCGCGAAATTTGGCGGCGGGGTCGATTCGGCAATTAGATCCAAAAGTTGCAGCGAGTAGACCTTTGAGATTTATTGCGTATGATTTGGTGAGCCCTGATATGCCGACTTGGCATGAAGCTTATGAGATGCTAAGAAAACTTGGATTTCAGACTTCTAGTGAAGATAGAGTTTTTAAGAGTACAGAATTATCTGAGATGTTTAAATATATTCGTGAACTAGATGAATACCGGAAAGGGTTAAAGTTTAACACGGATGGGATGGTGATAAAGATTAATGACCGGAAGGTGTATGACGATTTAGGAATTGTAGGGAAGACTCCGCGCGGGGCGGTGGCTTTTAAATTTCCGGCGGAGGAATCTACGACGGTAGTGCGAGACATCGTGATTTCGATTGGTAGAACTGGAGCGGCGACACCGGTGGCGATTCTTGATCCGGTTTCTGTGGCTGGGACGACAGTGAGGCACGCGTCACTACATAATGCGGATGAGATTCGTCGGCTGGATTTGAGAATTGGGGACACTGTGATTATTTATAAGGCGGGTGATATTATTCCGCAAGTGAAGGAAGTTTTGGTAAGTTTGAGGCCGGAGGGGACGCAGGAATTTGATTACAAAGAAGCACTTAAAAAACAGTATCCGGAATTAGAATTTGAACGCCCTGATGGTGAGGTGGTGTATAGAGTAAGAGGGGAATCTTCGGATTTAATTTTGAAACGGGCGATAGAATATTATGCGTCGAAGCCGGCATTAAATATTGAGGGATTAGGAGAGAAAAATGTTGAAGCTTTGATTAGTGCCGGGTTAGTGAAATCAATTGCGGATTTGTATAAATTGAGAATTGAGGAAGTAGCAAGGTTGGAGCGATTTGGGGAGTTGTCGGCAAGGAATTTGGTGGAGGCAATTGCGGCTTCTAGGACTCCTGCTCTTGCGAAATTTATTACGGCGCTAGGGATTAGACATGTAGGGACACAGACGGCGATTAGTCTGGCTAGGAAGTTTCGAAGTTTGGAGGCTTTGGTTGATGCTACTGAAGTGGATTTGTTGGAGATACCAGATATTGGTGAAGTGGTGGCGGAATCGATTTTGGCCTGGTTTGCTGATGAGGATAATTTGAGGTTACTAAATGAGCTAGAGGAGTTAGGGGTGAAGCCTTTGGTGGAACAAAGCGGGAGCTTGCCACTTGAGGGAAAATCGTATGTGATAACCGGCACACTTACCAGTATGGGACGAGAAGAGGCTGAGGATAAGTTGAGAGAGTTGGGAGCATCAGCGACTTCGAGTGTAACAAAGAAAACCACGGCATTAATTGTGGGGGAAAAGCCGGGAAAAAGCAAACTCGAGAAGGCGGACAAGTTGGGGGTGCCGAGGATAGTGGAAGTGGAGTTTTTGAAACTAGTTGGCACTAGTGCTATTTAGTTTTTGTCTTGGGTGTTTTGAGTGAATGTGTTGATGTAAGCTTTGATTGCTTTGTAATTAGTGCTAGCGGTGTTAGCCGACGACTTTGGGTTTTTTGTTGCCTTTGGTGGCTTCAATGGCGGCTAAAGCTATTTCTTTGCAGTGTGGCTCTGTGATTTTACTCAGGGACTTTTTAAAGTATTTCGCATCATATCCATATGCGCAGGCTTGTAGGAGAAACTCGAGGCTGTCGACATTCTTAATGAGTTTTGCTTCGGCAGATTCCGACTTTTCGAATTCTTCCCATATCGCGAAGAAGTCGTTGTCCTCGTCTAAGTTTTCTAGGATCTTGAGAATTGCTTTTCTTTCTTGGTGGTGCTTTTCTATTTTAGTGATGTTGTCGTAGGGTGTGAAATCGCCTAAGTATACTTCGCCAAGATCATGAACGATTGCCATTTTCATGCATTTGAGCGCATCGAGACCAAGCTTGTTTTCCTCGATAATGGTCAATGCAAGAAGCGCGACAGAAAAAGAATGGTCTGCTACGGATTCGCACTTGTCTTTAAATTCTAGGCCGATACGTACTTTGAGCCAACCTTGGCGATAGATGTTTTTGAGTTGATTATATTTCATATAAAAAGACAAAATACTGTTAGATGTTTTTAGTCCTAATCTTTCATAGGGATTGGAATCTTTGATGTAGTTTTGGTTACTTGTGTCCATCTGAGTCGCCACTTGACCTTCTTTCTGAATTAATTAGTATTGTTCTTGAAGTATATTATATAACTTTTGATAAAAGAAGAGCGAGCTAAGTAAACAAAAGTACTTAGCTTTTTATAATCGCTTATGTTATAATTAAAGTAACATTAATCTAGGTCATAATAATTAATAAACTATCAAAAAAGGAGCATAGGTAGTATCATGGAAACAAATGACAAAATAGCATTGATGATAGTTGGAATACCAATTATCACTACAATACTTTCTGCTACCATACTATCATCTACCTACGTCTCTGCCGACAACGATTCTATCGTAGACCAAATCAACATTACTGTCCCAGTCTCCTGTACTATGACTGGTACTGGTATGGATTCGCATGATGCTGAAATAGCCAATGGTACTTATACTCCAAATATTGGTTCTACTACCCTCCATGCATTTTGTAATGACAATGAAGGATTTGCTATATATGCAGCAGGATATACAGGAAATGAAATCGGAGGAACAAATAGTAATAAACTAGTAGGAACAACAGCTTCTGGAAATTCGGTCATTGAATCTGGCATCGCTACATCTGCTGGTAACCCAGATTTATCTAACTGGGCTATGAAACTAGCTATCTCACAAGACTCTGGTGATACAACTAGTACTAATGCTTTTACTATTGATTCTGCTCCTAACGTAGATCTTCCTAGCGAAGCAGAACAATCTGCTTCGTCCGCTTCATTCTCGCAATACCATGTAGTCCCAAACGAATACGTCAAAGTAGCACATAAGAACTCTATGACCGATATGACCGCTTCTACTGGCGGAGTTAAACTCACTACTACCTATGCTGCTTATATCTCTAAGACTCAGCCAGCAGATACCTATACGGGACAAGTTATCTATACTTTGGTTCATCCAGCCTCTGTCGCTCCAGTACTGCCTGGTACAGTAGCAGTAAACTACAATGGCAATGGTAAGACCTTTACTGGTGGAGAGAGTGTTAATAAAGTAGTATATGCTACTAGTCCAATGTATATTGCTACCACTCCACTAATTGGTAAAACTGACAACATCTCAAATGATGGTACCCAAAATGGTTCGTATCCAGCTACTTCTGGTCAGCCTACACTAGTTCCAATTACTACTACTGGTGCTAGTAAAATGAAAGTGGTACTGCGTTATGGATTCTCTTCGGACACCATGATGGCAGTGATTGAGGGGAATTGGGATGGCAGTAGCGAGCCTAACAAATACGAAATGCTTCAAGGTCCAAGTACTGGTACCGAAACATATATCTTTGATGGCGATGCGGTTACTTTTTGCATGATGGCAAATAGTGCGCCTACTGCTACTGATGGGCAAGACTATGGTTACTTCGCTCAGGTTTATCCAATCTACGCTACTGAACAAGAAGGAACTGAAGCCTCAGATGAGTTTGCTGGTCTTACTACGGACACTGGTACCTATGCTACCACTACAGATTGGTACGGTTCTTGGTATGCCGATATTAATGGTACACATTACGATTTTGTAGACGAGACGGAAGTAAAGGACTTTTTAGCGCAAAATCTATCTACTCTTAGCGGTACTACGGTAGAACTAATGCGCGGTCTTACCTTTGATGAATCATACGAGAGAGCAGGTAAAACTACGGCTAGCTACACTATGCAAGATTCCAGCTATGAGCTGTGTAAACCAATTGCGATTACTCAAACTAAATCTATGGCAGATGTTCGTGATAATAACCTATATCTAGTAGGTAAGTTAAAAGACGGTAACTGTTGGATGCTAGATAACTTAGCCTTAGACCCAACTAACTCCACTACGGCGTCAAACATGAATGCATCAAACACTAACGCCACTCAGGAAGCAATTAACAACTTACTAAATGGTGGTAGTAACACTACTGGATGGAGTAATACCGCAGTAGCTAACGTAACAACAAATTTCGACAACAATGATAGTTATGTCCAACCACACATTAATAATGTTAGTGAAGATACTCTCGTTACATCCTACGGTCCAGCCTCGTCTAACGACCAGGCTAAAGTAGGTATCTACTACAACTACTGCGCCGCATCTGCTAGTACATACTGTTACGCAAGCGGTGGCGGTGTAGATGTACCAGATACTCTCATGGACGCTCCGCAAGATATTTGTCCAGCTAACTGGAGAATGCCTACTGGCGGCAGTACTGGAGAATACCTCAAGCTAGCTCAGAAATATGACAGCGATGCAAGCAATACTAATAGCCTCCAGTATAACCTGTCTACGCCTCTTTCGGGCTTCTACTACTATAGTTCTGCGTACAATCAGGGTAGCAACGGCTCCTGGTGGTCGTCTACTTACTACAATAGCCTCAATATGTACAGTCTGTACGTCTATCCGACTAACGTGAGCCCGAACGGCAACACCAATCGCAACGCTGGACGGTCTATGCGATGCTTGATGGGTGAGTAGCCGATTTCTCCCCCAGAACCCCCTAGTTATGTGGTTTTGTTCTGTTTGGGGTGATGGGCACGCCGGATATTAAAGTAATTACTGGTGTACGACGAAGTGGTAAATCAACGTTACTGAGGCTTTTTGAGGAGTATGTGGCGAATAACGTAGAAGATGCAGCAATCACGCATATTAGTTTTAATGAGATTGAGTTTGAAGATTTGAAGGAATATCATAAGCTTAATAATTATATAGAGTCGCGTTATGTGGAGGGGAAGCAGAATTTCGTTTTGATAGATGAAGTGCAGATGTGCGATGGATTTGAACTCGCGATTAATAGTCTGCACGCTTCTTCGAAGTACGATATTTATGTAACAGGATCGAATGCATTTCTTGCTAGTAACGACCTTGCGACATTGTTTGTCGGGAGGGTGTTTCCGGTGGAGGTTTATCCGTTTTCGTTTGCTGAATATTTGGAATACTATGATGCGTTGGGTGCGGAAGGATTTGATAGGTATGAATTGCTTGATAAATATGTGCTTGATGGTGGGTTTGCGGGGTCTTATATATACGACGATGAATTTGAAAAAACACGCTATCTTGAGATGATTTATGACACGATGATAGTAAGGGATATTCAACAAAAATACAGTCTTCAGAACGAACCGTTGCTGGTGGATATAGGTAACTATTTGATGGATAATATTTCGCGTTTGACAACTGCTAATAATATAGCAAATGTGCTTAATTCGGAACGACAATACACCAATAATAAGACCGTAAGTGCTTATTTGCAGTATTTTTGTAATGCATTTGCCTTTTATAAGGTTAAACGGTACGATATAGAAGGCAAAAACTACTTGCGGTCGCAGGATAAATACTACGTGTGCGACCATACTTTGAAGATGGCGAAGCTAGGCAAGAAGAATATGAATTATGGCTCACTTTATGAGAATATGGTGGCGATGGAACTATTAAGGTGTGGGTATGAGATATATGTAGGGAGCTTGAGGGAGAAAGAAATAGATTTCGTAGCTATGCGGCGAGATGAAAAGATATATTTGCAGGTTTCGTATGATATATCTACTGCGGAAACGTTAG
>JAEEGL011319445.1_pt1 | contig 13337 bp, 10 predicted proteins | sample 9134231 | NCBI WGS metagenome assembly JAEEGL01 (sample SAMN16246548, study PRJNA631951) | gut metagenome | biome: gut microbiome; feature: rumen; material: fiber-attached | host: Bos | place: Iran: Karaj | collected 2018-10 | reverse complement strand
TCATTAAGGTTGACGCTCGGTGAAACTAATACTGAAGAGCAAATACATGAGGCCGCAAGTATAATTAATGAAACGATAAATAAAGAATACGTGAGGATCAAGGCTTCGTCACACTAAATTCCAAAACTGTGGCATTAGATAAATCTTTTGATGAATCGCCTGAGAGGCCGTCTCCACTTAGTGAAATAGTAGCATTGTCAAGATTATCTGGAATATATGTTATATTTGTACTATCTGTATAAAAACTACTAGAGCCAGATGAAACCGGTGAAAAGGTTGCAGATATACTCTTATTCGGTGCAGGGGTGTAAATAATGTCTAAAGTGTAAGTTTGGTTCCTATTAGCTTGGACTCTCCAGCCACTACTGTTTATCCTACTGCCAAACGCTGTGCCACTGATAGTGGATGATTGGGAGGCATTAAGGTAAAAATAGGTGTTACTCCCACAATAGAAATTAAACCCTGCATACTGGTTTGAATTGTTTATTTGCTGAATAGCAGAAACTAGATACTTTCCATTATTTCTATTAGAATTCATGGTTATTTTAAGATGAATAGTAAAGCCTTGTCCATCAAAGGCTAAAATACCAGTATCAAGAGTGTGCCCAGCAGAGAATGAAATTCCATTAGCGCCAAGATTTGTGTACTCAAATGAAATGATATTGCCGTCATCGTCTGCCGTCACTTTTGGATTTCCTTCAATATTTGGGTTATCAAAGTAAACAGTGTAGCCTGCTGGAACAGCAGATGGAGAATAAACCGTGGTGGTTGTATCGTGGATTTCTCTACTAGATGTTACCCAAATCGCATAAACTGAAATTGCATTTGCTTGGGTGGGTTCCAGGGCTATAGTATTCGTGATGCCAACGGGGTAGGTCGGAGCAGTGGCGGCGGGGTCCATATCCCAGCCGAGAAATGCATACCCCGTGCGAGAAGGCGCCGTGTCAGACAGTGTGAAAGTGCCCGTACTGGAAATTACAGCACTTTGGTTATTAGGCATATTTGTAACCGTATCTGTACCGGCATTTGCATTGTAAATTACGGAGTATTGCGGATTGTTTACGATTGCTGTCACAACAAATGTCTTAATATATGTCCCAGCGTTAGTGCTGGTATCTGGCTTGACGCCGAAAGTAAGGATGTGGGAGCCAGTGCCAGATGTGTTATTTGAACCAATTTGAATACTATTGGGTGACGTAGGGGCTGGAATGACGTATTATCGGTACTTATCCCATAACCGCTGGTAAAATCACTAGAAACAATACTAGTCGTACCGCTTGGTAAAGTAATAGTTGGGATGACGAGAGTATTGTCGGATGTATGCACTAAGTCCGTGGAATTGGTCGGGTTGGTAAGAGTTGAGGTATAGCCGGTATAATTATTAGTTGTGACACTTATAGTTTGGGATACAGAATCAAAGTGCCCTGGAGTAACATCAAGTGGCGAAAGGGTGCTTAGACTAATGGAAATGGTTGGGGCGGTAGCACCAAAAACTGGCGTTCCAAAAACAATTTGTCCGCCTAACAGAGCCATCAAGGCCAAGACTAAACCAAAGATGATTTGACGTCTTTTTCTCAATTAAACTCCCTTAAATTACTCTACGCGCATACGCCAAAATGGGCGCAATGCGCTTATTTTTATTGTAGCATGAAACACGATGCTTTGGCGTTTTGTTTTTGAACGGTTTTATGTTATAAATTATCATTCGTCATCGTACGGCACCATGCCGCTAAGTACACCCTGAGAGGTGAGATATTGTTTGAACATTTCAAGCGTAATGCCATATCTCTGAAGGTATGAAGCCTCGCGCAAACGTAGGTCGTTAAACATTCTAAGCGGAACACCTATATCAGCAAAGTCTTCATAAGTATATAGATTTTCTGGGTGAGATAAGAACTCATTGCGGGCTTCTGGCCACATGATATTGTGGTCAGTAAAGCCATAGAAGTTAGAAGTGAGGGTAAACCCATCAGTCGTCAGGATATCATTTGCTACCACATTATAGTATTGGCTGGATAGGAGATGATAAACGGTAACTTCTTGATTAATTATCTCGACTTTCTCTACTTTTCTTGCGATTAGCTGGTCTCCCTCAACCTTATAAATTTCGACACCTTCATGGAACTTTATGGAATCATCAACTGAGATGAACTCATTGGCTTCAACATCAAATACACCATGCCAACCAAAGGTACCAAGAGTAGTGCCATCGTCTAGAATTGCTAATTGATAGTATGGTTTCACGCTAGCTTTTTCAATACGGGCTGGATGTTGATAGTCTATAGTACCAGTTTCGTGATTCCAAACTTTCACTAAATCCTTATAAGTAATGTCTTCGATTGGTTTGGTGGTCTCATTACCATTTTCATCTAATACTGGTATTAGTGTTCCGGCAATTAAACAAGATTGCTCTAGAGTTGCCGATATAGATATATCACCAGATGCATTGCTAACTTGTATTTGATAATTGTTAGTGCTATAGGTGAAACCAGTATAAGGATTATTATCCATCGTAACCGTAAAATCGTTTTTACTATCTGGACGAACATAGCCCTGATTAGCGGTTACGGTTCCTTGCCAAGTTCCACCTGCACGCACGGTAGTGCCAGAGGTGTTTGACATGTCACCATTCCTAATGCTATAGGACACATTATAGAGCCAACTTAGCGACTGGTTGCCGGTGCTTGAGGCAGGACCTGGGTCAGTATTGGCGCTGTTGATTTGATTTTGAGTGGCAGTATTACCTTCATCATCGTAGCCTACTACAATAAAGTGATATGTTCCGTCTGATAGGTTTGAGAAAGTGTATGAGTTAGTTACCCCGCTAACGGAAATCATACTATCACAAGTGTTGGTACACTTGTAAATACCATAGCTAGCCACACCTACATTGTCGGTGCCAGTCCAGCTTAAGGTTGCTTGACCATCAGTGGCTTTGTCTCTAGTAATCGTGACACCACTTATCGTTGGGGCTTGATCATCGTGGTAAGACGGATCTTTATCAACCTTGATTTTTACTTCGCCGACATTTGTGTAGGTGCTGTTATATGAGATGGTAATACCAGCTGTAGCAGTTTCGGAAGCAAATTGAGCTCCACTTGCTTTCTTCATATAAAATGTATAGGTCGTGGTAGCTCCGGCGGCGATAGATTGTGCTCCTAATGGGTTACCCGAGGAGTTCACAATTTCAAAGTCAGAGCTCAGGGAATTAATTGTGAATGTGTTTGATTCTTCAAAAGTACTTTCTACGGTAATTTGGAATGGAGTTAGAGTATTGCTACCAGAAAGATCGCCAGTATTGTTGCCATATATGCTGCCGACTAAGCTTGGCGTAGTTTGATCAACAGGCTTAACATCAATGCCACCTTCTGCGCTGTGCTCACCAGAAACATAATCGGTGTTTAGAATCATATCAAAAGTGACAGAACCGCCTCTTCCAGGAATAGTATCTCCTACCGCAATACCACTAAGTTCATACGAAATATCACGTACTTCTGTAGGTGAAATCCTTAGAGTTAAATTGGAGGCTGGCGCAGTGAACGAATAATCGCTTGGGGTAGTGTTTGTTACGGTTATTCTATAAATCGCTTGTAATATACTAGTATTATCTAGCCCGCCTTTAAATGTTAAGTCAAAGTTAATGTTGCCACTACTATCTACGGTTGGATTCGGCGTGCCAAGAACGTTAGTTCCAGAGACATATGAAACATTAGTTATCTGCACGGTGCCAGCTGCGCCCCAAATTGCATAAAGTGTAGTAGCGTTAGACAGGGTCGGGTCTAGACTGATGGTGTTCGTGCTGCCGGTAGGATAAGTAGGGGTAGTAGCAGTAGGGTCCGTGTCCCAACCAAGGAATGTGTAGTACTCACGAGTGGGAACATCGTTAGGTAGTGTAATCGTATCGGTAGTCGTAATAGTGACACCTTGGTCGTTTGGCATGCCACTTACCGTGTCACTGCTGGCGTTTTTGTTGTAAGTGATGGAATACTGCATATTGTTTACTACAGCTGCCACAACGAATGTCTTAACGTAGGAGCCGGAAATAGTGTCGGCAGCCGGCTTAGCACCAAAGGTGAGAGTGTGAGAATTTGTGCCAGCAGTGTTATTTGAACCAATTGGTATATTTGTAGCTGTGGTAGGAGATGGTACGAAATTAGTTCCGTCTGTACTAATACCATAGCCACTGTCAAATGCAGAAGAAGTGATACTGCTAGAACCTTGCGGCAAGGTAATTGTAGGAATTACTAAAGTATTATCTGTAGTGTTTACTAAATCGGTAGAGTTAACAGGATTAGAGAGCACAGCGGTATAACCGGTGTAATTATCCGTAGTAATACTCACGGTTTGTGAAGTGGAGCCAAAATGTCCAGGCATTAAATCAAGTGGAGCGAGAGTGCTGAGATTGATTGAAATCGTTGGAGTCGTAGCAGCAAAAACCGGCGTACCGAAAATCAGATGTCCGCCTAATAGGGTTAATAATGACAACACCAAATTAATCAAAAACTTTTGGAGTTTTTTCACTTTTACCCTTTATTTTAAACTCTATACGTATGGCACTAAAGCACAATACGCTTATTTTTTATTTTAGCATAATAGCTATCCTTTTTTAATAGTTTTATGTTTTATTTTTGAGCTGTTTTATGTTATAATTTTTTTTATGAAAACAGTTTATGTCGGGATGAGTGGCGGGGTAGATTCTTCCGTGGCAGCCTTGCTTTTAAAGGAGCAGGGTTATCATGTTGTTGGTATATACATGAAAAACTGGTCACAAGATTTGCCTGGTATGAAATGTCCTTGGGCGGAAGATTTGGCTGATGCAAAACGTGTAGCGGTAAAACTGGGAATTGATTTTGAAGTGTGGGATTTTGAAAAAGAATACCGTGAAAAAGTAGTTGAATATATGCTTGATGAATTTCGGGCAGGGAATACGCCAAATCCTGATGTAATGTGTAATCAAGAGATAAAATTTAAATTGTTTTATGAGAAAGCGATGGAAGCTGGGGCGGATTTTATTGCTACGGGGCACTATGCGAGAGTGCAACATTTCGGAGATGTTTCTTTGGGGACCGGCGTCGCTCCGGCCCGTCGTTACGGGCGGAGCGCGCCTTCATCCTCGGTCGTAACCTCCGGACATCCCCAAAAAAACATCTCCGAATCTGCCCAGCTTTTGCGGGCGGTGGATGAAAATAAGGATCAGACTTATTTTCTTTATCGGATTTCTGATGAGGCGTTAGCTCATACTTTGTTTCCGGTTGGTGAGATGCTAAAACCAGATGTGAAAAAATTAGCTGAAAAAAATGGGCTTCATAATGCATACAAAAAAGAGTCTATGGGGGTATGTTTTGTCGGTGAAGTTGGAATGAAAGATTTTTTGAAGGAGTATATTGATGTTACTCCTGGCGAAATTCGTGAGATGGAAAGCGACCGCGTACTAGGTTATCATGAAGGTGCTGTGTTTTACACGATTGGACAAAGGCATGGTTTATATCTTGATGGTGAAAAAGGCGTAATAAATGACGGCTTGCCTTACTATGTTGTTAAAAAAGATGTTGCAAAAAACATTGTTTATGTATCAAAAAATCTAAACAATGCGGAAATCTGGACGAAGAAATTAGATTTAAAAGATATATTTCTACGTTCTGTTTCGCCTACTAATAGAAAAACGCAAGAATCGGCGTTGGCTAAGCGAGATAGTGAAGCGACTGGGAACGACAAAAAATGGAGTGAGAAAATATCCGTTTCGGTGCGCTTGCGTCACAGAGCACCACTCGTTCCAGCAACTTTTGATGGCAAAACATTATATTTTGAACATGAAATTAAACGGCCAGCAAGTGGGCAATCGGCCGTGTTATACGATGGTGAGATTTGTCTAGGTGGAGGCATTATAGCATAAAAAAATGCCCCAGTCGGGGCATTGTTAAATGCTAGAATTCTTTAAATTAAACAATCATCATAGCTGCATTAGCGCAAAGCAAAATTCCCGCAATGATGCTCATACCAGCAATAATGTAAACATGCATTTTATCTTGCCTGGAGATAGTTTTCTTTGCAGTGCGAGTGCAAGCTTGTTTACGACACTGGGTTTTGCGTGCGGTAGTTTTCTTCGCAGTTCTTGTCGCAGTTTTCTTTTTTGCTTGTGCCATTTTGGCTCCTTTTTGTTTAAATAATATCCTTATGTTTATTCTAGCACTTATTTAAAACATTGTCAACAGTTTGTGATATAATTGGTTTCATGGATGCAAATACAATTAGACAAAAATTTTTAGATTTTCAAGTTAAACGAGGACACAAAGTAATTCAACCGGCGCCTTTAGTGCTTGAGGGTGACCCAACGACTTTATTCACCGGCTCTGGGATGCAACCACTGCTACCGTATTTATTAGGAAAAGAGCATCCAGAGGGCACGCGGCTTTGCGATTCGCAGCCTTCGCTTAGATTGCAGGATATTGAGGATGTAGGTGACCCAAGACATACTACGGTCTTTGAAATGCTCGGGAATTGGTCTTTAGGTGACTACTTTAAAGAAGAACAAATTCGTGGTTTCTTTGAATTTTTAACGCGTGAAGTCGATTTGGATCCTTCACGGATTTATGTGACTTGTTTTATTGGCAATGAAAAATACGGTATTCCTAGAGACACTGAAGCGGCAGAAATTTGGAAAAAAGTGTTTGAGGAAGCTGGGATTAAAGCTGAAATCGCCGAAATTGGTTCAGCCTCAGAAGGAGATAAACGTGGGATTAAACCTGGTGAGCGTATTTTCTTTTATGATGACCATGAAAACTGGTGGTCACGTGGTGGCGGATGCGATTCTACGCCAATTGGCGATCCGTGTGGGCCAGATTCTGAAGTGTTTTATGACTTTGGTGAAGACTTGCAAGATGAAGAAAAATATGGTTTAGCTCATCCCGCTTCAGATGGTGCAAGGTTTATGGAAATCGGCAACCAGGTCTTTATGCAATATCGTAGATTAGAAGATGGAACTTTCCAAGAATTAGCTAAGAAAAATGTGGATTTTGGTGGTGGGTTAGAAAGAATTGCGGCAGCTGCGATTGGTTCATATGATGTCTTTAAAATTTCGCTAATGAAGCCAATAATTGAAAAATTGGAAGAAATTTCCGGAAAATCATATGACAACAATACCGATGAGATGAGAGTAATCGCAGATCATATTCGTGGTGCATATTTACTAGCTGCTCAAGGTTTAGCTCCCTCTAATAAAACGCAGGGTTATGCGATGAGAAGGTTGCTACGTAGAGCAATTTTGAGAGCTTTGGGTCTCGGGATTTCGGATAATTTCTTAGCAGAAATAGTACCAATTGTCGCTGACAATTATGCAGATTTGCCAGATTCTATTTTGACACATCGCGAGGTAGCGCTTGAGGTAATGCTTCGCGAAGAAATTGCCTTCAGAAAAACTCTAAATAAAGGGCTGAGAGAATTAAATAAGCTAGTAAAAGCAAACAAAATTTTGGATGGCAGAGAATTGTTTAAATTGCAAGATACTTATGGATTCCCGTTTGAACTATCGGTTGAAGAATGCTATCGTGAGGGGATTGCTTTAACGGAAAATTATCGCAAAGAGTTTGAAGAAGCGCTCGCAGAACAGCGCGAACGTTCCCAAACCGCAAGCAAGGGAATGTTTAAAGGCGGGTTGGAAGATCATGGCGAGCAAACGATTAAGTATCATACGGCCACTCATTTACTATTGGCTGCTCTACAGAAGCTAGTTTCGCCGGATATCGTGCAAAAAGGTTCCAATACAACTGCCGAAAGATTGCGTTTTGATTTCAATTTGGACCATAAAATGACCGACGAAGAAAAGACTGCCGTAGAAAACCAAGTTAATGAATGGATTGCCGCGGACTTACCGGTTGTTTATGATGAATACGATAAAGATTATGCACGTAATGAACTAAAGGCGCATGGCCAGTTTTGGGATAAATATCCTGAGAAATTAAAAGTTTATACAATTGGAGATTTTGATAACCCTATTTCGCGAGAGGTTTGCGGTGGGCCACACGTAGAGCATACTGGTGTAATTGGTCATTTTAAGATTACAAAAGAGGAATCTTCCTCTGCAGGTGTTCGCAGAATTAAGGCTGTAATTGATTAATGATTTTACTTTTGTAAGAGTTTGGCGATTTTAGCCTTGAGCTTGTGCTCTTCAGGGGCACCGGCTAGAGTGTCGGTGCCGACGCGCAAAAGTCCGAGTGCGGTAGCATAGGAATGGTCTAACTCATAGTCTTCTTCATTAACGAGGTTAGGAAGTTCGGCGACGTCAATTAGATGGATGACAGGCCGTCTAGAGAATGGTAAAGATTTATACCAATCTGAAACCGCTAAAGTTTCTTGAATCATTGATAAACTAGCACCGCCACCACACAATAACACATTTTTCGGAAAGCTACCGATGTTTTCAAAATCCTCCAAAGCGACTTCTACGCCAGTAAGCCAAACACTGAGATTGCGAGAAAGGGCAGATTCGGTTTTTGCTTTGATTCGGTCATCTAATTTTGTAGTATCGTAATCTAGTTTATATTGCTCGGCTGTTTCAAAATCAACGCCGAGGGATTCTGCAACTTGATGCGTAAAACTACGTCCACCAAGGGAAAACATTTTGGTACCTTCTACACCACCATCTTCTACTACGGCAATGTCAGTCGTGCCGCCACCAATATCCATGACTATTCCCGAAAAATTGGAATCTAAATCGTCACCAAGACAAGCACGACACACTGCAAATGGTTCAACTGCTACTGTAAGCAAATCCAAATTAAGCTCAGCACATACTTTTTCTATGGCGGCAACGTGGATTAATGGAGCAAAGGCAGTATAAAACTGGATAACAACGTCCGACCCTTTAAAACCAATAGGGTTACTGATTTTATAACCATCTATAGTGAGTGAAACTATCGCTGAATTAATTAATCTAACCTCAACATTATCGTTACCAGTCTCTAGCGCAACAGTTTTTTTGGCGACTTCGCCAGATTTTTGCTGAACCTTTTTGATAATTTCTTGCATTTCATTGTCGGTAATAGGCTTATTAGGGTTTTTGCGATTGTAATTAACTGTCGTAGTAGAACCTTTAATTAATTCACCGGCAACTCCGACTACCGTCAGCTCGGCACGTTCACCGGCCTGTTCTTCAACCTTAACCAAAGCTTCTTCGCATACGCCGACTACGGCAGGTATGTCAGCAATAGCGCCATTGTACATATTGCCTTCGGTTTGTTTGGCTTTACCTACACCTAAAATCTTTAAGTTGCCTTTTTTATCTGGGCGTGCTAAAACAGCCTTTACGAATTCCGTACCAATATCTAAACCCAGAATAGTGCTCATGGCTTTATTATAACATATTTTTCTGGCGCCAAATTGCCGAGTTCATACTTACCGAAGTGAGTACGATGAAGCTTGGTCACTTTGTAGCCTAATGCGGCAAAAGTACGACGAATTTGGCGATTGCGACCTTCGGTTAGTGTGACGATATAACGGTTCTGCTCATCCTTGATGACTTTAAACTGGCTAGGGCCATCGTCTAGCATTACGCCATAGTCGCTAATCATCTGCTGGTGGAGTGGTTCTAAGGCTCGGTTTAACTCAACTTCATATACTTTGGTTTTGCGAAACTTTGGGTGTGTCATTTGAAAAGCGAAATCACCATCGTTGGTAAGTAGAATAAGTCCAGATGAATCTTTATCAAGCCTGCCGACCGTCTTTAGATGCTGGTATTTTTGGGGCAACAATTCATATAGTGTAGGTGCAGAGCCTTGAGCACGACGAGAACAAACATACCCTACAGGCTTATGAAACATAATATAAAGGTATTCCGCTTGTTGCGGAACTATCTTATTATTATAACATACTTTGTTATTTTTGTCAATTTTAACACCTAACTGCGCTATTTTACCATCAACGGTCACTTTGCCATCAGAAATTATTTCGTCGGCTTCACGACGAGAAATACCAAGTCGTTCGGCTAAAAATTTATTGAGCCTGGTCTCCATTATCTGCCTCTGGGACTGCTGGACCTTCAGCAAAAGCATCCGCTATTGCAGCATCAACTGCTTGTGCATCTTGTGGAGTAGTTTCTGGAACTGTGGCTTCTGGAGCTGGGGCTACTTCAGGTGCTGGAGCTTCTGGAGCTGGTTGTTCTGGTGTAGGCTGGTCAGTTGCTGGCATTTCTGGAGCTGGTTGCATTTCTGGAGCTGGTTGCGCTTCTGGGACGGGTTCAGCTGGTAGTTGTGCTTCTGGAGCTTGAGTTAGATTTGCTTCAGGAGCTGGTGTGGCTGCAAATTCAGGTGCTGCAGGAGCTGGAGCAGGCGCGACTTCTGGAGCTGGAGCTGCAGGTGTTTCGGCCGCTGGAGCTGGACGGTCTCCGAGCACTTCATGAATTGTGTTAATAACATCTTCAATGCCAACTTGTGATTTAACTAAATAGCGGTTGGCGCCTAAACGTTCGCCACGTTGACGTTGGTCCTCAGCTGAAAGTGCAGTCATCATTACTACTTTGATATTTGCAGTTTCTGGTGTAGAGCGTAAAATATCTAGCATATCAAAACCAGAAATTTTTGGCATCATAACGTCACTTAAAATTAGGTCAGGCTTTTCGCGAACAGCTACCGCGAGAGCCTCTTCACCATCCCCAGCCGATACTACGTCGTAGCCTTCGGCGGTGATACGGATACTGTAGATTTCACGAAGCGATGCATCGTCTTCAACTACCATTACTTTACTCATTGTTTTCCTCCATTTATGTTAATATCGACTTGGTTTTTTACTGATTGATTAGTTTGTAAAGGCGGGCTTACGGGCAGAGCCGGAGGAGCAGAGCCTGGTGGCGCCGTGACCGAATTTGTAACGGGCGGAGAAGTAGGCTGGGCGGGTTGGGTAGGTTGAACTGGCTGAGTAGGTTGGGTAGCAATTGGCTGGACTGGAGCTTGTGGGACTGGGGCGATTGGTTGAGCTGGAGCTTGCGGAGTAGGTATCGGGGGTTGAACAAGTTGAGGTTGCTGACTAATTTGATTAGGTGCGCTAGCTACTTGAAAAGCATTTTGTGAGGCTACCGGCTGTGGCTGAGCGGCATTTGCTTTCATCATTTGCTCTTGTGCTTCACGATTTCGCACCATAATCATACGTTTTTCGTATTCGTCAGAAGAAAGCCGCGGCAAAGAAACATAGAATGTAGAGCCTTCGCCAAATGCCGATTCGGCCCAAACCTTACCACCCATGGCTTCGGCACGTTGTTTAACTAAATATAAGCCAAGTCCTGTACCACCAATAGTGCGCGTATCAGAATTATCTACACGATAGAATTTTTGGAAAATATGGGTAAGATCATCGGCGGAAATACCAATTCCAGTGTCCGTGACATTAATTAATACACGGTCGCCATCACCACGTACATTAACATAAACCGAACCACCTTCCGGAGTGTACTTAAGGGCATTTTCAATTAAATTATCTAATATTTCTCGCATAAAGTTTAAATCTACGAAGCTATAAACAACTTGTTGCATTTTACGGCCAGCGCCAAAACTGTTTTGGTCTTCTGAACCAAAAGTATAGTTAAGCTTGGATTCTTGAGCACGTGGAATAAAGTCGTCAGAGATTGTTTTAACTAGGCTCACCATTTCAACTGGCTCAAAATGAGGTTTGATTTTGCCATCATCTAGTTTTGTTACGTCAAGCAAATTCTGGAATAATTGGCCTAAGTGTTTGGAAGCCTTTTCGGCTGCTGTCAAATAGCCTCTAGCTCGCTCATCAATTGTAGCAGTCTGAGGGTTTAAAGCTAGCGACAAGTAACCGTCTATGGTTGCTACTGGTGTGCGCATTTCATGCGAGGCTGTGGAAATGAATTCGGTCTGCTCGCCTTCCTCTTCAAGTTCCTTAGTGATATCACGGAGAGTGATTACACGATTACCCCCAGCCCCTTCAGCTTGTAATACAGAAATTGCTACAGGCAGGCGTTTGTCCGAAGTAGCGTTAATCAATGAAGCCTGATATCGCTCTAATGGCTGATTTGTGCTCATTGCCTGAATAAGTGGGTTCTCTTGCTCGGATAATTCGCGGCCTTCTTTACTTTCTAATTTAATAACTAAACCATAATCTAGGCCTACCGCAGCGTGAGCAGAATTTACGCCAGTCATAATTACCGCAGCAGGATTAATAAATTGAACGACGCCATTTTTGTCGGCAATAATAACGCCGTCATGAATAGAATTTAAGGCCAACTCAGACATTAATGAGTTGTCAGATTGGTTATTAGCTGATTTTTTACGCTTAAACATATTCATTTACAATTATTTTACCATAATCTTAATAAAATGTGGTAAAATTAAATTATGAATAAGGATGTTATTTATATAGAACCAGAAGATGATATCACGGATATTATCGCTAAAATTGAAAAATCAAAAGAAAAAATTGTTGCTTTAGTCCCGCCAAAAAAGGCTGGAGTTTTTCGTAGTGTAGTAAATATTAAACTAATTCATAAAGCCGGTAAATCTGCCGACAAAACTATTGTTCTCGTAACAACTGACCCATCAATCGTGAAACTTGCGGCAGCCACAAAATTGCCAGTAACGAAAGATTTACAAACTGCACCCGTGATTCCAACCGAACAAGACGAGCCGGAGGGCGAAGTTGTTTCTAAAGAGGAGTTGTTGGAGGAGCCAGATGGTACTGTAGAATCAGAAGAAGACACTAAAGAGCAGAATGACGAAGAAGAAAGTGACAATACTGATGAGGATGAAGAGGGAGAGGAAGAAAAAGCACCTGCTAAATCCAAGAAAAAACCAGCTAAAAAACGTTCGGCTAATTTGAGTAGCAATAAGCTAATTGCTTGGATACAAGAACATAAGAAAATTACAATTCTTGCTGGTGTTGGCGTATTAGTTCTGATTCTATTATTGGTTTGGGCGTTGGTAATTGCTCCCGCCGTCACTGTGACGGTTGGCGTTAGAGCATCTTCAAATAATTTCTCGGAAGCAGTAACTTTCACCACGAAATTGGAAGAAGAAGATGCTGAAAAAGGTAAGTTTTACTTAGAAGAAAAGAAGATAGAAACATCCGAAAAAGTTGAATTTGAAGCTACCGGTAAGAAAAATGTAGGCGAGAAAGCGACTGGAAATGTAGTTGTGTACGCATTCTTTAAAAATAAAGGAACTGTGCAGGTTAGTAGCGGGTCTAATTTTACATTTAATGGCCTTACATTTACATCTAATGCTACGCAGACTTTATCTTGGGACGGCGAGACAGCAAGCGATTGCGAAAATAACGGCGAGGCATCAGCTATTACTTCTGGTTGTTTAATTTATGGAAGAGTTGAAGTAACG
>JAEEGL010855496.1_pt1 | contig 13337 bp, 9 predicted proteins | sample 9134231 | NCBI WGS metagenome assembly JAEEGL01 (sample SAMN16246548, study PRJNA631951) | gut metagenome | biome: gut microbiome; feature: rumen; material: fiber-attached | host: Bos | place: Iran: Karaj | collected 2018-10 | reverse complement strand
CTGCTCAGCGCCATTATTACGGCGAGCGCCATCGTTAGTATCCTCTTCATCGTCTTGTTCATCATGTCTATTTCTCCTTCCTTATCTGAGGCAGGTTGTTCCTAAGAGTATTGTAATGTCTTTTTGTTATTTCTCACGTTACCTCTAAAAACTTATCAGATATTACAAAAATCCATATTCATTTTACCACTTCTTTTAGTCTTTTTCAATAATTTTACTTCTTGTTTGGTCAATATGTTTGCCATAATCTCACCGATACAATTATTTCAATTAAATCATAACCGCCGACATCGCCGGTGGTATCAGATTGCTCTACCCTAACTATTGACATATACCTAAAAAAGAAAAGAGCCGGCTTAAAGCCGACTCTTTTCTTTAAGAAACGAGAAATTACTCGTTGACAGCGGTAACAACGCCGGAACCGACGGTACGGCCGCCCTCACGGATAGCGAAGCGGAGACCGGGCTCAATGGCGATCGGGGTGATCAGCTCAACGTCCATCTCGACGTTATCGCCGGGCATGCACATCTCAACGCCCTCGGGAAGGGTGATGACGCCGGTAACGTCAGTGGTACGGAAATAGAACTGAGGTCTGTAGTTGTTGAAGAACGGGGTGTGGCGGCCGCCCTCATCCTTGGAAAGGACGTAGACCTGGCCGTGGAACTTGGTGTGGGGATGAATGGAACCGGGCTTAGCAAGAACCTGGCCGCGCTCGACCTCGTTCTTGGCAATGCCGCGGAGCAGCGTGCCGGTGTTGTCGCCGGCTGGTGCATAGTCCAGCAGCTTGCGGAACATCTCGATACCGGTAACGGTGGTCTCTCTGGGCTCGTCCATCAGGCCGACGATTTCAACCTTCTCGTTCATCTTGATGGTACCACGCTCCACACGGCCGGTGGCGACGGTGCCGCGTCCGGTGATGGTGAAGACGTCTTCAACAGGCATCAGGAAGGGCAGGTCAGCCTTACGGTCAGGAGTGGGGATGTAATCGTCAACGGCGTCGAGCAGCTGCTTGATGCACTCATACTCGGGGGCGTTGGGATCGGTGCTCTCGGAAGCCAGAGCGTTCAGAGCAGAACCCATGATGATCGGAATATCATCGCCGGGGAACTCATAGGTGGTCAGCAGGTCACGAACTTCCATCTCGACGAGCTCAAGCAGCTCGGGGTCATCAACCTGGTCAACCTTGTTCAGGAACACAACGAGGGCGGGCACGCCAACCTGACGAGCCAGCAGCACGTGCTAACGGGTCTGAGCCATAGGACCATCGGAAGCAGCGATGACCAGGATGGCGCCGTCCATCTGAGCAGCACCGGTGATCATGTTCTTGATGTAGTCAGCGTGACCCGGGCAGTCCACGTGAGCGTAGTGACGCTTGTCGGTCTCGTACTCAACGTGAGCGGTGTTGATGGTGATGCCGCGCTCTCTCTCTTCGGGAGCCTTGTCGATAGCATCATATGCTTCATACTGGGCTTTTCCAACGAAGGACAGATACTTAGTGATAGCGGCGGTCAGCGTGGTCTTACCATGGTCAACGTGGCCGATGGTGCCGATGTTGACATGGGGCTTGGTTCTTTCAAATTTCTGCTTAGCCATGAAGTAAATCCTCCCTTTAAATAAATCGATAGCAGACTTTGTTTATTGTACAGTATTCTTTCGCGTTTTACAAGATGTTTGACGAAATTCAGGTCAGGCTTTCTTGATGATCTCGGCCTGAATGCTCTTGGGGATCTCAGCAAAATGGCTGGGCTCCATGGAGTAGTTGCCGCGTCCCTGTGTCTTGCTGCGCAGGTCGGTAGCATAACCGAACATATTGGACAGCGGGATAAAGGAATTGACCGTTGCCGCGCCATTTTTGGTCTCCATGCCGGTGATCTGACCGCGCCGGGAGTTCACATCTCCCATAACGTCGCCCATATAATCCTCCGGCACCACAATAGTGACCTTCATGATAGGCTCCAGCAGGGTTGGTCCCGCCTTCTCCATTGCCTCCTTGAACGCCATGCTGCCGGCGATCTTAAAGGCCATCTCAGAGGAGTCGACCTCATGATACGAACCGTCGAACAGCGTGACTTTTACGTCGACCACTTCGTAGCCAGCGACAACACCGGACTGCATGGCGCCGCGGATACCCTCGTCAACAGCGGGGATGTATTCCTTCGGAATGGCGCCGCCCACGATGTTATTGATGAACTCGTATCCCTTGCCAGGTTCATTGGGCTCGATGGTGATCTTAACGTGACCGTACTGTCCTTTACCGCCGGACTGGCGGGCATACTTGTGATCCACCGTGGCAGACTTCGTGATGGTCTCCTTGTAGGAAACCTGAGGCTTGCCGATGTTCGCCTCCACCTTGAACTCGCGGAGCATACGGTCCACGATGATTTCCAGATGGAGTTCGCCCATGCCGGCGATGATGGTCTGGCCAGTCTCCTCGTCCGTGTAAGCACGGAATGTAGGATCCTCTTCAGCCAGTTTTGCCAGCGCGATGCTCATCTTCTCCTGGCCAGCTTTGGTCTTGGGCTCGATAGCCACACGGATAACGGGCTCGGGGAATTCCATGGATTCCAGGACGACCAGATGATCCTGATCGCACAGAGTATCACCGGTGGTGGTGTTCTTCAGGCCGACCGCAGCTGCGATATCTCCGGAATACACCTTGTCGATATCTTCTCTGTGATTGGCATGCATCTGAAGAATGCGCCCAAGGCGTTCTCTCTGCTTCTTGTTGGCGTTCATGACTGTGGTACCCGCTTCTGCCGTTCCGGAATATACCCGGAAGAAAGACAGCCGTCCGACATAGGGGTCGGTCATGATCTTGAATGCCAGAGCGGAGAAAGGAGCGTTATCATCAGCGGGACGCTCAACTTCCTCATCCGTATCCGGATCCACGCCCTTGATGGCGGGGATGTCCAGAGGAGAGGGCATGTAATCTACGATGGCGTCCAAAAGCTTCTGAACACCCTTGTTGCGGTAGGAAGTACCGCAGGTGACGGGCACCATCTCATTGGCGATGGTTGCCCTGCGGATGGCGGCACGTATTTTGTCGGTGGGGATCTCCTCGCCGTCAAAATACATTTCCATGATCTCGTCGTCAAAATCCGCGCAGGCTTCGATGAGTTTTACACGGTAAGACTCTGCCAGTTCCTTCATGTCCGCAGGGATTTCCTCCACGCGCATGTCCTTCCCGAGATCATCATAGTAGACATCGGCGTTCATCTCGACCAGGTCGATGATGCCCTTGAAGGTATCCTCGCTGCCGATGGGCAGCTGAATGGGAACCGCATTTGCCTTGAGACGGTCATGAACCATGTCGATAACGTTATAGAAATCGGCGCCCATGATGTCCATCTTGTTGACGTAGATCATGCGGGGTACGCTGTACTTATCCGCCTGACGCCATACGGTCTCAGACTGAGGTTCAACGCCGCCTTTCGCGCAGAGAACGGTCACGGAACCGTCCAGCACGCGCAGGGAACGCTCGACCTCAACGGTGAAGTCAACGTGACCCGGGGTATCAATGATATTGATACGGGTGTCTTTCCAAAAACAGGTCGTCGCAGCGGAGGTGATGGTGATACCTCTCTCCTGCTCCTGTTCCATCCAGTCCATGGTGGCTGCACCCTCATGGGTCTCACCAATCTTGTAAACACGGCCGGTGTAGAACAGGATTCTTTCCGTTGTCGTAGTTTTTCCCGCGTCAATATGCGCCATGATACCGATATTTCTTGTTCTTTCAAGCGAATATTGTCTGGGCATAGATCGTTCTCCTTATCTTTCTTTGCAGAAGGCTGAGGATCACCAGCGGAAATGCGCGAACGCCTTGTTGGATTCGGCCATCTTGTGCGTATCCTCGCGCTTTTTCACAGCGGCGCCGAGGTTGTTGGCCGCGTCCATGATCTCGCCGGCAAGGCGCTCTTTCATGGTCTTCTCGCTGCGGGCCCTGGAATAGTTGGTCAGCCAGCGCAGACCCAGTGTCTGCCGTCTGTCAGGACGTACTTCAATAGGCACCTGATAGGTGGCGCCGCCCACACGGCGGGCCTTGACCTCCAGGGCAGGCATGATGTTTTCCATAGCGGTGGTGAATACTTCCAGAGGATCCTTGTCGGTCTTTTCCTTGATGATGTCAAAAGCGCCGTAAACGATCTTCTGGGCAACACCCTTTTTGCCGTCCAGCATGATGCTGTTGGTGAGTTTCGTCACCAGAACAGACTGGTATACCGGATCCGGCAGAATTTCTCTTTTGGGAACGTTACCTCTTCTGGGCACAATTCTTCCCTCCTTCACATATAATGAGATCATTGGTACTCCGGGACAGCCTGCCGAAAACCCATCCGCCCGATCTCGGCGGGGGCTTTTTCCACGACAGAGCCATGCCTCCCGTTGGGTGCCTTGCGGAGGAACGACTGTTATATCGTAACCTTACGGCAAGGCAGATGCCTTACGCGATAAGCGTTTTGGCGATAGTAACCCGCTGCTTATTTCTTCTTGGCAGCTTTGGGCTTCTTGGCACCGTATTTGGAACGGGCCTGCATACGATTGGCAACGCCCTGAGCATCCAGAGTGCCGCGGATGATGTGATAACGGACACCAGGAAGGTCCTTCACACGGCCGCCGCGGATCATAACGACAGAGTGCTCCTGCAGGTTATGACCGATACCGGGAATGTAGGCAGTTACCTCGTAGCCATTGGTCAGACGCACACGAGCGATCTTACGCAGAGCGGAGTTAGGCTTCTTAGGAGTGGAAGTTCTGACCGCCGTGCATACGCCGCGCTTCTGGGGAGAAGACAGGTTCGTCTCTCTGTTCTTCAGGGTGTTCAGGCCCTTCTGCATAGCAGGGGACGTGGACTTGTAGGTCTGGACTTCTCTTCCCTTTCTGACGAGCTGGTTAAAAGTAGGCATTGTTTTCCTCCTTTCCTGAAAGATGGTGGTTTTCCGCTGTAAAATGGGCATACTGCGCCCATAGTCAGCGGATAGTACTTTAACAGAAAAACGAGCCGCCGTCAATGTTTTTTTGACGTCGCGGCCCGTTTTTTTACGGTCTCTTCTGTTTTTTCTCTGTGTGATATCCATCGACGGCTGTTTAAGCTGGTTCTCCCGGCAGGTGAAGCACCGGGCACAGGAAATCTGTGCCCGGCATGCTTATGTTGCATATGCGAGTCGGTCTGTAAGCCGGGTCCTGTCTTGAACAGCCATCTATCTAGGCGCACCGTTGCCGGTACGCTCCAGCCACCTCCTGAGAACGGCCGGGCCGGCCTTGCGATTGAACGCAGTTCTCCCACGGTGTTGCTCCGGATAGAGTTTACAGCGGCGGACGCTTTCACGCCGTCGGGCGGGCTCTTACCTCCGCCTTTCCACCCTTACCGGCACAATGCCGGCGGTATATCTCTGTTGCACTTTTCCTGAAGTCGCCTTCGGCGGGCGTTACCCGTTATCCTTGCCCTGCGGAGCCCGGACTTTCCTCACGCACAGCCTTTCGGCTTGTGCCCGCGGCTGTCCGGCCGACTCGCCTCGCTATTGTACGGCATACGCTCCGGGTTGTCAAACGCAGGTCACAGTGCGTGCTCTGTGCGGGTGATAAAGTCGTCCTGGACTGCCTTTGGCAGTTCCACAAATACAGCGGAAAAGCCGGCGATACGCACGATCAGGTCCTTGTACTCGCTGGGCTTGCTCTGCGCATCATGCAGTTCGTCCACAGATACTACGTTGAACTGCACCTGCATGCCGCCCAGTTCGAAGTAGGTCTCAATCAGGTTCCTCACCTGCTCGGCACCACGCTCGTTGGAGATGACGGTTTTGGAGAACTTGATGTTCAGCTGGTCGCCGTTGCCGATGTCAATGTGAGGCAGTTTGGCTGCACTCTTCAGATACGCCGTAGGCCCGTTGATATCCATTCCCTGCTTGGGCGAGATGGCCTCCGCAAGCGGCTGATGGCTTTTGCGGCCGTCTGGTGTCGCCGCTGTCTGCGCGCCGAACATAACGTTGGTCGTCATTGTGAAGGTGCCGGGGCGCCAGGAACCGCGGGGGCCGGTAGCATTGTTGATAAAACCGCAGAACTGATCCATGGCCCAGACTGCATAGCGATCCACATAATCGTCATCATTGCCGTAGTGGGGGCACTGGTTGTCCACGATACGGCGCAGTTCCTCATAGCCCTCCCAGTTGGCCATCAGCGCATCATACAGTTCTCTGGTCGAGCAGATCTTCTTGTCAAAGCACAGATACTCGATAGCTGCGAGACTGTCGGCCACGTTGCCGATGCCACAGCAGGTCACACCGGTAGAGTTGTACTTTGCTCCGCCGAAGGTAACATCCTTGCCGGACTCCATGCATCCGTCCGTAGTTGCGGAAGCGACGGGACACGGGTAGGTATAGCGGTACACATACTCAGCTATGTTGCAGCACGTCACATGCCAGCCGAGATAGAACTTCAGTTGCTCCACGAGTGCCTTCTTGAAGTCCTCAATGCTTTCCATCTCATACAGGTAGCCGGTAGCAGGACCCCCATGGAAACCGTTGAGGGGGTTGATACCGTTATTGATCGCCAGAACGACCGCCGCAGCATAGTTCCAGAAGCTCTCGGTACCTGTGGTGCCGCAGCATGGCCACTCGTTGCCGGTCCCTGCAGGTTCTACGCAGCCGATGAGGCAGTAGTCGTTGGCATCCTCCGGGTCGTATCCCTTCTTCAGCAGCGCTGGAATGATCACGTCGTCATTCTCGAACGTGGGCATGCCGCCTGCGCGGGAGGAAGCCTCAATAGCGATCTTCCAGATGCGGTCCGGCAGTTTCTTGTGGACCCTGACAGACAGGGATGGACTGTACATATACAGGCGGGCGTAGCACTGGAGCAGGGTGAATGTCAGTTCGTTGCAGGCGTCCGTTCCGTCCTTTTTGATGCCGCCGACAGAGAAATGCTGTCCCGTCTCAATGGTGTTGGCATGATGCTCATAGGTCACGGATCCGTCGGGGTGCGTAACCGGGGTGGGGTCGGTGAAAGGAGATTCACAGCGGGTATACTCACCGGTCTTGATAACGAAGCTGTCGGCGATCTCCTGCGCGAAGTCGATGGTGATCTTTCCGGACGCAAGTTCGTCCTCCAGGAAATGGCCGGCATACTGATCGATGCGGCCGAAGGTTACGCCGTGGTTCTGGCCGTCGATACACAGGCAGAGCATATACAGGTTGATGGCCTGCATGGCCTCCCAGTAAGTGCGGCAGGGATTCTCCATGATCCAGTTCAGGGAGTCCGCCATCTGCAGCAGTTCTGCCTTCCGTTCGGGCGTGAAGCGGTCCTCCTTCGCCAGTTCGGCGCACTTTGCGCCGTAGCGCTTGGCAAGCGTCATCATCCCCTCACACACGATGGTCACGGATTTGTAGAAGATATACTTCTCACCGTCCTCACCGTAGCAGTTTCCTTCCAGAGCGGCCATTTTCGCGAGTGCCTCTTCCCGGATGGATTTCAGTCCGCGGTGGACGACCTTGTCGTAGTTGGCGCAGAAATGGCCCTGGGGACGGTAACCGACCTTATGGCCTCGTCCGAACACCAGTGCTCCGGAATTGTAGAGGTCCCACATGCAGTCGGGCATCGCAGCAGTCGCACGGTCGGCCAGGGATTTGTTTTTCCAGTAATCTGCCACAGACCGGAAATACTCCCTGTCTTCATCCAGCATGAACTGGCGGCAGCCCTGGGTCTGCCACGCCAGGCGAAAACGCTCGTCATCCCCGCAAACGTAATCAAACAAGGCGCCTTCATACCAGTCGACGTACGGGGAAACGGCCCGGTAAAACCGCCCCTGGTTGCCTACGATCAACTCATCATCTTCCACGAGCACCGTCATCTGCTCACACAGATCGCGGAAGAATTTTGCTCTCTTGAGCAGCGGATAATCCGCCTCGTTCCGCTGATAGGACTCCGTGAGGATCCGGGTACGCTCGCTGCAGCAGTACATGGAATGGTATTCCGCATCCTTGAAGTGCTTCCTCACCCGCGCGATCCTGTCGGATATCGGGCGGACGATATCTTTTGTGTCGACCATGTGGTTTCCTCCTTATATCTCTACTTATAGTTATATCTTTCAGAATCTTCCGATATCCCTGGCGATCTGGTAGGCCTGCTGTGTCGCCTGAAGGATGTTTCTGGGTGTCACACAGTCACCGATGGCATACCACTCAGGGGCAGCCGCGCGAAGTGCCAGAGCCTGTTCAGAGAGGGGGCGCTGACCTGCAGCGTAGATTACGGTATCCGCCTTGAGAAGGACCTTCTGTCCCTCCCGCTCAGCCTCCAGCCCCGTGTCCGTGACGGCAAGGGCTCTGGTAGACGTGAGGACCTGCATATTAGGAAGCGTCTTCAGATGTTCCGAGATGGCTACGCCGTGCACCAGCGGCTCCCCAGCCGCCAGGCCGGCCTGTCCCATCCGTTCGCTGGTTTCGCCGCCCGGAGGACTGGCAATGGTGCGTGGCATCATCTCCGCCACAGTCACCTGCCGGCCAGTCTCCGCCAGAGCGATCCCGAGTTCCAGTCCGACCAGGCCTCCGCCGAGAATCACGCAGTGCTCGCCGGCTTTATTGAAATCGTAATAGATCTCCTCCGCACCGCGCACGTTGGCATTGTCTATACCGGGGATCGGAGGCCGTACAGGCCGGGAGCCCAGAGCCGCCACGATGACATCCGGCTTCAGCTTCCCGGCGAATTCCGGCGTCACCTCCGTATTGAGGCAGACCTGGATCTCTTCCCGGGATATCCGCAGTGCTTGGCGGTCAAGGTAGTCCTCCAGTTTTTTCTTGAAGGAGATGTTCTTCTCACACCGCAGCACGCCTCCAAGCTGGCCGCTCTTTTCGCACAGGATGACCTGATGTCCCCTTTTTGCCAGCGTCAGCGCTGCCTGCATACCGGCAACACCGCCTCCTGCCACAAGGACTTTCTTCCGTTTACGGGGAGGCGTGTCGTAGAGGACCTCCATCTCGTTCCCAATAACGGGATTGGTCGCACAGTAGAACACTCCCCCGAGCGTGCTGTTGGAAAAGCATGTAAAACAGCGCATGCACCGGTTGATCTCATCTTCACGTCCGGTCATCAGCTTGAGCGGCAGATCCGGGTCAGCCAGGGACTGACGTCCCAACGCGACAACGTCCGCCTGTCCGGAGGCGATGATCTCCTCCATCTGCTCCGGCTCGGTCAGTGCTCCGACCGTGGCTACAGGAGTGGATACATGCTTTTTGATCTCTGCCGCGAAAGGCACGTTACAGCCATCCTCGAGGAACATGGTCGGATGCGTCCTCATACTGGCCGCATCGATCTCATGATGACCAGCGGACACATGGATCAGGTCGCATTGACCGTCCAGCGCCATAGCGATTCGCACGCCCTCCTCCAGGCCGTAGCCGTCGGGAAGCCATTCGTGGCCGCTGATACGAACCTCTATGGGGAAACCCGGTCCGACAGCGCGTCTTGCCGCCTCGATCACGGCCAGCGGGAACCGCATCCTGTTTTCGAAGCTCCCGCCCCATCGATCCTTTCTTGTATTATCCCTGGGAGAGATGAACTGGGCAGGCCCCCAGCCGTGGCCGGCATGGATGGTGATCATCCCGAAGCCGCACTGTCTGGCGTAAGCAGCGGCCGCTGCATATTTCCCGATGAGCTGCTCGATGCGCTCCTCTGTCATTGCACGGATCTCCACGCCGTCAGGGCGCACTCCGTCCGTCATTCCCCAAACATAGCCCTCCGGATAGACCCACGCGGAATTCACACCGGCGTGGTTGAGTTCCACCGCCGCAACTGCACCGTGGCGGGTGATGGCGTTCGCTGTCCGGAACATTCCGGCCTTGCCGAAATTCCCGTCGCCGTCGAGCTGCCAGGGATGGCTGTGTCCCTCTTTCTCCACCATGAAGTCTCCGACGCATACAGAGGCAAAGCCTCCCATGGCCTTGACCTCATAAAACGCTCTGGCTTCGGAGGTCAGCTGAAGATTTGCCGTCAGGTCCGGGTGGTCCTGGGGCGACGCGAAGATCCTGTGCCGGAAGGTCGTCCTTCCCAGCCGGATCGGTTCGAACAGATGAGGGTATTTCTCGATTCCCATGACTCTCTCCTCTCCCGTGTTTATCATTTACAGTATATCACGGTCCGTCCGTATCATCAAACGAAACGTCCCGCGTCAGGAAATAATAGGTAAAAAGGATCACATCCAGAATGAATGAGGCGCACAGCCAGACAGGATCGTCTTCCCGGAAACCACAGGTGCGCAGGTCGCAGCATCTGTCTGAGCGGTACTGTTTCAGGAACCGTCTGCGGAAATCCTCTGCCGCAGATTCCGGATCCCCATTCCTCTGCAGGACATAATCCCTGACGAAACAGAGAGCCCCCTCCCAGGCGCCGCACGGTTCAGTGCTCCAGGCCGCCCCGCAGGAATGGGCGATCAGGGCCTCGGGCGGCTGACATCCGAACAGCTCCGTCAGGCAGCCGGTGACTGTTTCCATGATTGCCTGTCCTCCCAGGATCGCATCGTGCACCCGATTCCTCACCCGTGTCACCAGATCGCGGTCATAGTAGTCCGGCTTTTTCGGAGGCTCCTGTCCTCTCTTCTTCAGTTCCGTGTTATAGGCGTCGAAGAGCCAGCGGGCCAGATCCGCGAGTTTCACAGCTTCCGGCGTCCTGAGATAGGATTCATCCAGATCAGACAGCCGCACCCGGTCAAGTCCGTCGGCATCCTTCAACAGCCGGGCAAGCTCCTTGCAGCGTTTCGGATCCCGCGGTGTATATCCGTCTATGATCTCGTCCATATCGGCATCCCGGCGCGAATGCGCCTCCACCGCTGCCATCACCATGGCGAGGTCGTCTCCTGCCAGCCCTGTGATTCTCTCCAACTTGAAGGCAGATCGTCTGCCGTGAGCATCGTCCAGCCAGTCACTCAGGCGGCCGGTATCATGATAGCAGCAGGCAAGGAGCAGCAGCCGGACATCGTCGTCTGGCAGATCCCGTTCCATAGCGCAAAGGGCTCCCAGCAGAATGACCCGTTCAATATGGCCTTCCCCGTGAATGGGGCTGCGGAAAAGTTCCTCCCGCTTCAGTTCCCTGAACGTCCGTTCCAGTTCGGGATACATATGCCACTTCCGCAGCCGGTCACGGACCGGCATCCAGGGGCCCCAGTCTTCTCTATGAAGCAGTTCAAGAGCCGGACTGTCCATTTTCCACCTACGCTTTCAGTCTCTCCGCCAGTTCTTTGTCCGGCGTGACATACAGTGTTTTCTGATCGGTATAGATCACCATGCCCGGTCTCGCTCCTGCCGGCTTTTTCACATTCTTCACCAATGTGCAGTCGACAGGCACGCGGCTGCTTCCGGACGCATCGGAATACAGAGCGGCCAGTATGGCAGCCTCCGTCAGCGTCTGCTCATCCGGTTCCCCGCCCCCGCAGGAGATGACCACATGGCTGCCATGGATCTTCTGCGTATGAAGCCACACGTCTCTTCCAGAGGAGCGCCGGAGCGTCAATTCGTCGTTCTGCAGGTTGTTTTTCCCAACTCTGATCTCCATTCCGGAGGAAGAATGGAATCGCAGAAACCCTTCCGCAGGCTCCTTTTTTCTCTTCTTTTCTGTGCGTCTGTCCTCCCGGACGTATCCGGTCTGTATCAGTTCCCGGCGTATCTCCGCAAGATCCTTTTCCCTCTCTGCCCGGCCAAGTTCCTCCAGAACACTGTTGAGCCACGTCAGTTCCCTCTCTGCAACAGCAAGTTGCTCCGTCAGAGCCGTTTCCGCGTTCTTGGCCTTGCTGTAGCGCTTGTAATACGCTGCAGCGTTCTGCTGTGGGCTTTTCGCAGGATCCAGCGCAATCTCACGGATCCTGCTTTCCGGATCGTAGAAATCCTCGGCGGACAGCACACGGTCGCCCCGTTTCATTCGGTACAGATTTGCGGAGATGATATCCCCGTTTCTTCGCAGTTCCTCCCGGTCCCGCGTCTTCAGCAGCTCCGCCCTCTGCAGTCCGATTTTCCTCTCGGTGCGGTCACGTGCGTTTCGTACTGTTTTCGTCAGGCCAGCAGCCTTCTGCCGCATTCTCTCGGCAGCGCTTCTGGCGGTATAGTACTGCTCCAGCAGTCCGGAAAAGGAACTCTCCCTCCGGAGCTCGGCTGCAGCGCCGTACTGCCGTACGGGATAGCAGTAAAAATCCATCGGTGCTCCGTCCGGCCGAAGGATCATCCAGGGGCCTTCCTTCTCCCCTCCTGCCGCAGCGCTGGCCGCACAGGCAGCCTGTGCGAGAGTGCCCGCTGTTTCTGCAGTCACCGGGACATCCGTCTGTCCGAAAGCGGAGAAGGCGATCTCGCGGCACATCAGAGGGCAGACTCCTGACAGGTTCCGGATCAGCCAGCGGTCGGCGGGAGTCCCTCCGCCGTCCTCGGGCAGCGAAGGTCCTCCGTCCATACAAAGTGTGTGGAACGGGACACGGTCCTCCTGCGGAGGGGGCATCTCGTAACGAAGCCCGGGCAGCAGCTGCCTTTTCTCCGATTCCGTCAGATCCACTCTTTTCAGGCAGTCCGTGATCAGCCCGTCCCCGTCGATAAAGATCAGATTCGCGTACCGGCCCATCAGCTCCAGCACCAGAGTGCGTTCGGTCTCCCCCTGAAAAGGGTCATAGCAGCGAAGGCGCAGGGATACCGCCCGCTCTCCGGGCAGCTGCTCCATCGACGTGATCTGTGCGCCGGTCAGGTGTTTCCTCAGCAGCATGCAGAACATAGGCGGCTGCGCGGGATTATCATAGGCGGCTTCGGTAAAATGGATCCTGGCGTCCCCGCTGCCGGCACACAGGAGTAGCGTCCGGGCGCCCTCCGCCGTCCTGAGTCCGAGCAGGACAGTGTCCCGCTCCGGCATCCGGATCTTGTCCACCCTGCTTCCCTCAACGAGAGGGACAAGTTCGCGCGTCAGTGCGGAAAGAAAGACTGCATCCAGCGGCATGCCTAGTCACCTCCCAGGATGGCTTCAGCCAGCGCCGTCAGGCGGTCGTGACGTCCGGCCAGATACAGCCAGCCGAACAATGCCTCCAGCCCCGTGGCCGCGTGATACTCCCCGACGGAAGATCCCTTAGGCACGGATCTCACGTGAGCATTCCTTCCGCGGCGGAAAACTTCCGCCTCTTCATCCGTCAGCAGCGGCGCGATGCGTTCCGCCGCTGACGCCTGCGCGGGAGCGGATACATAGGAGACCGTCTTCTGGTGCAGGGCGTCCGCACGCGGCACGCCCGAAGCGCACAGAGAGGCGCGCACGAGAAGCTCGTACACGGCATCCCCCACATGCGCCAGTGCCAGACTGGACAGGGCGCCCAGCTGCTCTGCGGTCATATTCATCTG
>JAEEGL016575036.1_pt1 | contig 13338 bp, 6 predicted proteins | sample 9134231 | NCBI WGS metagenome assembly JAEEGL01 (sample SAMN16246548, study PRJNA631951) | gut metagenome | biome: gut microbiome; feature: rumen; material: fiber-attached | host: Bos | place: Iran: Karaj | collected 2018-10 | reverse complement strand
TAGAAGACCATTGTCCTTTATCTTCCTCTGTCTTCTTTTATCTTCCTTTCTCTTCTCTGCTTGCGAGGCAGAAAACGAGTATTCTACGTGGCCATGCCGGTTTGCCTACGACAACAGCGTTCATCAGGAGGCTACGTTGGCCTCGGTGATGGATGTCAACGTGCCGGGCATGTTCTGCCTGATTACGGAGTCGGTGCGCGGCGGCGTGAAGTATCTGAACTTCAAGACCAACTACGGCAGTGCGAGCAGTATGGCTGAGACAGAAGCCGAGAAACGGGCAGAATATATCCTGGGACTAAACAATGGTATCATCGTAGGCTTCCAAAATGCGATGCTCGATGACTTTGGCAATGCGAAGTTCGTGGCCTATGACGTGCAGTGTCCGAACTGCGTGCGCCAATACAACAATACGGCCAATCCTAACTATGGCGTAAGTATGAACGACAAGGGTATTGCCACCTGTGGCAAGTGCGGACGGAAATATGACCTGAACAGTGGCGGCATCTTGCAGAACGGACAGGAAGGCGATACCGGTCTTGAGAAGTATGCAGCCAACACAACAGGTCCTTATGGGCATCTCAGCGTGTACAGACACCGATGAAAAGGTGGGAAATTTCGTACCTTTGACTTCATCGAAAGTACTTTCGTTCGAAAAAATAGAAAGAAAAACGCTATTTTCTTTTGTTTTTTGCTCACTTATTCGTACCTTTGCAGGCGATTTAGCAAATAAGTCTGCTGCCGCGATGGTGGAATGGTAGACACGAGGGACTTAAAATCCCTTGGCTATTGCAGCTGTGCGGGTTCGAGTCCCGCTCGCGGCACAAAAAACGAGACAGAAGTTTGGCTGTTTCGTTTTTTTATTGTAATTTTGCCAGCAATAATAAAAACTCACATCATGATGAAAAGAAGTATTTTTTTGTTTGCCTTGTTGCTGTCGCTGACAGCCGTAGCTCAGCAGCGTCTGAGAATCAGCATTTTAGGTGATTCGTATTCTACCTATCAGAACTATATTCCTGAGGGTAACGAGCCTTGGTATTTTGAACCGATGAATGCTAAGAATACCGATGTCAGCGATGTCCGTCAGACTTGGTGGTGGCAGGTTGTCAAGAATGGCGGTTACATCTTGGAGAAGAACGAGTCGTATAGCGGATCGACCATTTGCTATACCGGTTATAATGATGATGACTATTCTCCCCGCTCGTTCATCACCCGTCTTCCGCGCGTCGGCAGTCCCGATATCTTGTTGATATTCGGCAATACCAATGACTGCTGGTGTGGTGCTCAGCTTGGTGAGTTTAAGTATGAGAACTGGAAGCGTGCCGACCTTTATACCTATCGTCCTGCATTGGCAAAGTTGCTGAACGATGCCCAGAGCCGTTATCCCAATGTACGTATCTACTTTATCCAGAATACAGACCTTCGTAAGGAGTTTATGGAGTCGACCGAGACTATCTGCAAGCACTACGGCATTCCCGTTATCCAGCTGAAGGATGTTGAGAAGCAGGCTGGTCATCCCAACCAGAAGGGTATGAAGGCCATCGCTGAGCAGGTTCTGAAGGCAATCAGTAAATAAATGGTGACGATGAACAGGCTTTTTTGTTCATTCTGTCTGGCGTTGATGTTGCTGACGAGTTGCGGACCCGGCAGTAACAGGTTCCGTATAGAGGGTCGCCTAAGACACATGAACCAGGGCGAATTCTATGTGTATAGTCCGGACGGAGGTATTCTGGGAATTGATACCATCAAGGTGCACGAGGGTCGCTTTGCCTACGAGACGCCGCTGCGCGATGCGGCTACCTTTGTGGTGATATTTCCTAACTTCTCCGAATTGGCTGTTTTCGGTGAACCAGGCAAGACAGCTGAGATAAAGGGTGATGCTTCTCACATGAAGGAGCTGACCGTCTCGGGTACTGACGACAACGAGGAAATGACCAAGATCCGTATGGACATCAACAGACTTTTGCCGCCGCAGATTCCTAATGCCGTTGAGGGCTATATCAAGATGAAGGAGCACCGTGGCTCCCTCAGCAGCATCTATCTGTTGAAGCGCTATTTCGTGTATGACAACAACCAGGCCGACTACCGCAAGGCTGCCATACTGACCAAGATGCTTTTGGAGGCTAACCCTGACAATGGTCAGCTGATAGAGTTGGACAAGCAGCTGAAGATACTGGCTCATGTCTCAATGGATAAACTGCCCAAGTTTACGGCTACTGACGTGAAGGGTAATAAGGTGAGCGAGGGCGACTTAAAGGCCAAGGTGAACGTGGTTAGTGCATGGGCTTCGTGGAACAACAGGAGTACGGACATGCAAAGAAGGCTGAAAGAGAAGAAGAAAAAGTTTGGCGACCGTCTCGCGATAGTCAGCATCTGCATAGACGGAAATCCCAAGGTCTGCAAGCGGACTGTAGTAGAAAAGGACTCGCTGAAGTGGCCGACGGTGTGTGACGGAAAGATGTGGAACACGCCCCTGCTTGCCAAGTTCGGCTTCGGCGACATTCCCAGCAATGTGGTTATAGATAATAAGGGAAACATCTTGGAGCGTAATCTGACACCGCAGAAGCTTGACGATGTAATCGAGGATATTTTTAAACACGAATAGGATATGAGAAAGCTTAGTTTATTACTGACACTTTTACTAATGATCGTGACTAAGATGCAAGCGAAGGAATTCCGCTTCGACGAGATGAACTACACCAAGGAACGTACTGTCTTCCAGTTGTTCGCCCCAAAGGATGCGAAGAAGGTCGTATTACGAATCTACAAGGACGGACAAGGCGGAAAGGCTCTGAAAACCATTAAGATGGAGTATAAGGACGGCCTGTGGAATGCAACGGTGGAGAGCGACCTGATGGGTCGCTTCTATACCTTCGACATGGGTAAGGGAGAGTGTCCTGGTGTGTTTGCGAAGGCTGTGGGAGTGAATGGCAAAAGAGCTGCCATCATCGATATGCGAGCTACTGATCCGCAGGGCTGGAGGTTCGACAAGCGGCCTGTATGCAAGTCGCCTGCCGACTTGGTAATCTATGAGATGCACCATCGCGATTTCTCCATCAACCGTCCCGGAGCTGCTCATCCTGGCAAGTTCCTCGCACTTACCGAACCGTGGGCAATAGAGCACTTGAAGTCGCTCGGAATCAATGCCGTTCACATTCTGCCTTCCTATGACTACGGCAGTGTGGATGAGACGCGTCTTGCTGACAACAAGTATAACTGGGGTTATGATCCTGTGAACTATAACGTACCAGAGGGTGGCTATTCTACCGACCCTTACAAGCCCGATGTCCGCATCCGGGAATTCAAGGAGATGGTGAGAGCCTTGCATCAGGCAGGCATCCGCGTTATCCTTGACGTGGTGTATAATCATACCTACGATATTGAGCACTCGAACTTCCAGCGGACATATCCTGATTACTATTACAGGATGCAAGGAGCAAGGGGCAAGGAGCAAGAAGCAAGGGGCAAGGAGCAAGGGACAAAGAGCTATTCCAACGGCTCGGGCTGCGGCAATGAGACTGCCTCTGAACAGCCGATGATGCGGCGGTTTATGCTGGAAAGTGTGAAGTACTGGATACAGGAATACCATATCGACGGCTTGAGATTCGACCTCATGGGATGCCACGATATTGAGACGATGAATGCTATCAGAGAGATGGTGGACGGCATAGATCCCTCTATCTTCATCTATGGTGAAGGTTGGAGTGCCGGAGAGTGTGCCTTGCCCCAGGAACGCTTGGGCGTGAAGGCGAACATAGGCAAGATGCCACGCATCGCTGCCTTTAGCGACGAGATAAGGGATGCCCTGCGCGGTCCCTTCTCGGACGATTCACTGCCAGGTTGGCTTGGCCGTATCAATTCCGGCAAGGCCGGGCAGGCTGATGGGCGCGTCGAAGTAGAAAGTCTGAAGTATGGACTGGTGGGCGGCATCAGCCATCCTCAGGTAGATATGCGGAAGGTGAACTACAGCAAAGTGCCCTGGGCTTTGGAGCCTACTCAGATGCTTTCTTATGTGTCTTGTCATGACGATATGTGTCTGGTTGACCGCCTGAAAGCCTCTATCCCGGGTATCAAGGAAGATGAGCTGATCCGTCTCGACTTACTGGCTCAGACGGCTGTCTTTACATCGCAGGGCGTGCCCTTCCTGCTCTCGGGAGAAGAACTGCTGCGCGACAAGAAAGGCGTTCACAATTCGTTCGAGAGTCCCGACTCGGTGAACCGACTTGACTGGTCGAACCTGACCAAGTATCCGAAGGTATTCGACTTCTATAAGAAGCTTATTGCCCTGAGGAACAATCACCCTGCCTTCCGCCTCGGCGATGCCGGACTTGTGAGGAAGCACATGGCGTTCCTGCCTACGAAGGAGCCCGTGGTTGCCTTTATCCTGAAGGACTATGCCGGTAGAGACGACTGGCGCAACATCATCGTCATTCTCAACTCCAGCCGCAAGCCACAGGATGTCACCATTCCGATGGGAACCTACACTGTGGTGCTTAAGCAGGACCGCATTAACGAACAGGGTCTTGGCACTGTCTGGGGTACTGGAGCGACCGTTCCTGCACAGTCGGCTCTGATCATGCACAACTGATAATTTCCATCAACAAATAACTAACTTTATACTATGAGACGATTATTATTCTTAACCGCCATACTATTGGCAAACGTGACAATGATGAGTGCAGCAAAGAAACAGACTTCCCCCATCGACCGCATCGACCCGACCGACTGGTTTGTGGGCATGAAGAATCCGCAAGTACAGCTGATGGTCTATGGCAAGGGCATCCGCGATGCAGTATCAGTCTCAACCGACTATCCGGGCGTTCACATCGACTCGCTGGTACGTCTTGACAGCCCGAACTACCTGCTCATCTATATGAACATCCACGCTGCTCAGCCGGGAACAATGACTCTCAATTTCGACCTGAAGAACCAGAAAGGACGGGTGAAAACCTATGCCGTTCCCTATACGCTGAAAGCTCGTTCTATGCCGGGAAACCAGCGAAAGGGCTTCGACATCAGCGATGTTCTCTACATGCTCATGCCAGACCGTTTTGCCCAGGGAAAGGGTCACAACCCGCAGTTGCCTGGCATGCGTTCGTACAAGGAGGATCGCAGTCAGCCGTCGTTAAGACACGGTGGAGACCTGAACGGCATCCGCGAGCATCTCGACTACTTCTGCCAGTTGGGCGTCACTGCACTTTGGCTGACTCCCGTGTTAGAAAATGACTCCCCGGACGACGCACGAGGCTATTCAACCTACCACGGCTATGCTACAACAGACTACTACAGAGTGGATCCTCGCTTCGGTACGAATGACGACTATAGACAGCTCGTTTCAGAGGCACATGCCAAGGGACTTAAAGTGGTCATGGACATGATATTCAATCACTCAGGCTTCGAGCATCCCTGGACCAGTGACATGCCGACGAAGGACTGGCTCAACCTGGAACCCACCCCCAGCCCCTCCCGTGCAGGAGGGGAGCCTGAAATGTCAAATCCCTCTAATGATACTTCTGAAAAGTTTGCTGAAGGCATCTATGGTCTTAAACTATATAACCTCCCCTCCCGCACGGGAGGGGGCGGGGGTGGTTTTCACCTCACCAGTTACAAACTGACGCCAGTCAAGGATCCTTATGCCTCGAAAGTCGACCTCCGAGAGACTGTTGACGGCTGGTTTGTGCCTACCATGCCTGATCTGAATCAAAAGAATCCTCACCTTATGACCTACCTCATTCAGAACTCGAAATGGTGGATAGAGACCGTCGGCATCGATGGTATTCGTATGGACACCTATCCCTACGCAGACGCTGCAGGCATGGCCCGTTGGATGAAGGAACTCGACGAGGAATATCCCAACTTCAACACCGTCGGAGAAACATGGGTGACCGAACCGGCCTACACCGCCTCATGGCAGAAAAACAGCCGTCTTTCCCCTGTCAACTCATATCTCAAGACCGTCATGGACTTCTCGTTCTTCGACAAGCTTTCGCAAGCCAAGAACGAGGAAACAGATCCCTGGTGGCAGGGCTTGAACCGTTTGTATAACTCCTTCGTCTACGACTATCTCTACGAGGATCCCACCCACGTTATGGCTTTCATCGACAACCATGACACCGACCGTTTCCTGGGTGACAAGATGGACACGCTGATGCTCAAACAAGCCCTCACCCTGCTCTTGACCGTTCGCAGAATTCCACAACTTTACTATGGTACTGAGATTCTGATGAACGGCACAAAAGCCATTACAGACGGTCATGTCCGCAAGGACTTCCCAGGTGGTTTCCCGGGTGATGCTGCCAATGCTTTTACGGGGCAGGGACTGACCAAAGCCCAGCAGTCCATGTTTACCTGGACCAGTCGTCTCCTCCATTGGAGAAAGGGCAACAAGATCGTCTCTCATGGACGTATGACGCAGTTCATTCCTTATAACGGCATCTATGTCATTGCCCGTCAGTATCAGGGCAAAACCGCCCTCACCGTCCTTAACGGCACTACCAGCCCCGCCAAGATGAGTGTAAAGCGCTATGCAGAAGTCATCGGAGACACTAAGCGGGCCAAGGACATCCTGACCGGTCGCTATTTCGACCTGTCGAAAGACGTGGAACTCCGTCCTCGCCAGTCCCTCATCCTCGAATACTAAGAAGATTAAAAATCATACTCGGGTAAGTACGACCAACTTGCCCGGGTAACTTTTTCGATTTACTTGGAGACCCTTATCTTTAACTGGTAGGTTTTCGTCTTATCGATGGTGTACTTCTTCAGCACGCCTGGCCCGCACGAGCTATTTCCAAGCCCCATGACTGCGCAGTCGATGTTGACGAAGGTTTTCCCTTCGTCCTCCAGTTCATAGTCATGGCTCTTGCTGGCCAAATACTGTGCTGAATACGGTATTGCCGTAAACGAAAAATCTTTGTCCACAGCCTCAATCACGATCTTCTTCCCTTTTTTGCTCTTCAACTCTACCCACCGGCATTCCTCATGATTACCGCTGTCCTGGGGTCTGGCATAGTGTGTATACATCTTAGACACTTTCCCCTGCCAAATCCCCATCTTGCAGGCCGCTTTCCTGTCGGGATAGCTCTCCCATGGGCCTAAGCCTTCCCATCTCACTTCCTCGTATTCCCGAGGCAACTCTATCCGTATTCCTACTCTCGGAATGTCGGGCAGTCCCTCCGGGATGCTGAACGTATACGTCCACTCATTCCCCCTCCTTTCAGTCTTCATTGGTATGTTGATTGTGTCTAACCCCGCTTCTTTCCACTCTTTTGCAAGCCAGTTTCCAAAGCTGCGGTCGTTATCCGTCGGTGCTCTGAATACCTGTGCTTTCGCTGTATTCATGATAGCTTCGATATACTCCAGTGTCCCCTTTCCCTTTACTGTCTTCGGCCTATAAGCGCGCTTTTGTTTCAAATGGTTTTGCCACTCGCCTGCCGTCTTTCCTGCCACCTCTCCATATACCGCCTGCACCTCATAATACTTAGGCGTCAGCTCTCTTTCGCTCCTTACTACACCATTCAGACAAAACGCCTTCAAGTTCGGCTTGTCACCGAAATCACCTCCGTAAAACACCGAATCACCACGCATAATTCCCTGGTCCACCCAGTCCCAGATGAAACCGCCAAGCATTCGCGGATTCGATTTTATCTCATCCCAGTACTCCTTGAAATTACCCATCGCATTTCCCATCGCATGGGCATACTCGCTGGTCAGAACTGGTCGCGGTCCTCCGTCACTTCCTACCCAAGTACTATGATCGTTGGTTTTCCCGGCAATCTCCAAAAGCCGCTCCCAACGGGCATTCTCCGCCCTCTCTTTATCGCTTCCTTCCGGAATGCCCGGATTAAGGTATTCCTGCATCACTCTCGGGTAGAAACGTGAGATAACATCAACGGTCGAGGGGTCTGGATCCCCTTGTGCCCCTTCGTAATGAACAGGACGTGTCGGGTCGAACTCGTGCAGCCAGGCCGACATCGCGGCATGGTTGGGGCCGTAACCGCTTTCATTGCCCAGACTCCAGAAGATAACACTCGGATGGTTCTTGTCCCGCTCTGCCATCCGTATCGCCCTGTCAAGGAATGCCTCAGCCCAGTCGGGTGTTGAAGCCAATGTTCCCCGTAGACCATGCGTCTCGCAGTCAGCCTCGTCCATCACATACATTCCCATGCTGTCGCATAACTCATACCATCTGGGAACATTGGGGTAGTGAGCCAGTCTTACGGCATTCACATTCGCCTCCTTCATCAAACGCAGGTCCTGCTTCATGCGCTCTTCCGTCATGACCCTCCCCAATCGTGGATCATGTTCATGTCTGTTCACGCCTCTTATCTTGATGGCCTCCCCATTAACTAACAATTCCCCATTACGAATCCTTATCTCCCTGAATCCGATCCATTGCTCAACGTTCTCGATAGTTTTGCCATCGAGTCCCCTCACTTCCATGATTAATCTGTACAATTGGGGACTCTCAGCTGTCCACAGCTTCGGCTTATCGACGCTTATCACCATTCTCTCGAACTTCCTGTAGCCTCTCTGCGGGAACCACTCGTTCATCCTACTGGCTTTATGTTCCAGATCCAAGGTTTCGTTTGTTGCGACTGAGTCGCAACCCACCACCTTCTCCCCATCCATCAGCGTCGCCACAAGCCTATATTCCTCGCCCGTCTCCCCATTATATACGGCGAACTGCGGGTTGATGGCCAACCGCCATTCCCCCTTCTCCTGAGTTGTTCTTACAGCCACATCCCTCAATCGGATGTCAGGGGTATGATACATCAGGACATCCCTATGTATCCCCCCGAAACGCCAGAAGTCCTGATCCTCTAAGTACGATCCGTCCGAGTATTTATATACCTCTACAGCAATCTGGTTCTCGCCACTCTTGAGGTATTTCGTAACGTTGAACTCCGAGGGTTCCATAGAGCCCTGCGAGTAACCAACCTTTTTTCCATTCACCCAGACATAAAAGGCAGACATCACACCCTCGAAGCGCAGGAAGGTCTGACCACTCTTCCATGCTGACGGCAAGTTAAATGTCCTTTTATATTGCCCTGTCGGGTTTCTCTCCACGTACGTCGTCCAGTCTTTCTTGGGTTCCTTCATCACGTAAGGCGGATCGATTTTAAAAGGATAGCCTGCCGATACATATATAGGAGTGCCATACCCGTTTACCTCCCAGTTTGCCGGTACTTCCAAGGTCTCCCATCCGTTTGCATCATAGTCTATGCGGTAGAAATCCTTGATTCTCTCCTCCGGCCTCTTTGTCCATCTGAACCGCCATTCCCCATTCAGGCTGATCATCCTGTCACCCTTTTTCTCACCGTATGGGATAAAGTAAGCCCGGGCTGGTTCCCTATTGATCTGCAACACGTGGTTATCCTCCCAGTCATGGTGTTCCTGAGCCGATAAAGGTAAAAAGGCAAGAAGGTAAAAAGATAAGAAAGATAGCGCTTTTCTCATTGTACTTCCAGTTCTTTAAATTCTACGTCGTTAGTCTCTATATGCAGTGTATAGGTGCCTGCATTGATTTGCGTTCCCGTTGTTGTAGACAGCATCTTAAACTTTGGAGGTGTTGGGGGGAAGCTGACTTCCCGATCCACCAATACCGTTCTTTTCGCATCCGTGATGGTCATACGTGCCCTCACCGCTTCACCTGTCGTGTTCTTGTACTTAAAGCGTAAAGCATATTCCTGTCCCAGTCCCGGTGTGATGATAAATGTCGTTCCTGTCTTGCCCTTCTGCTTCTGGCTTTTCGCTTGTGGCTGATAGACGGAAGCAGGTCGCGCCTCCGTATCTTGTGGCAACTCTTCTTTCGGCAATTTCGCAATGGTATCCCTGTCCAGCGCGTGCCAGTAATCTTGTTCAGTATGCTGCTGTGCCATAGCAACCTCCCCCACAAATGGCGGCGTAGCCAGTTCCGGCCTGTCATCCTTCTTCGCAACAGCTATTCCGCAAATAACGGCCTGTCCAGCCTTTACTTCCGGGAACGAAATCCTTATCTTTCCATTCTTTGCATTCGTAGTAACCACTCGCTTCAGTGCTCCACAGTATCCTGCTTCAGCCCAAGGATCCAAGTCATCGACCACTGTCTGACCATTCACGTCTACGTCAAATATCCGCAGCCCTTCATAGTCATCTTTCTCGCCACCGCCTTTACCATGCCACGGCTCTACAAAGTACAACTCCACGCGGTAGTTTTGGTCGGCACTTTCCCCGTCGACAGGCAATTCCCACCATAGCCGATGCCTTCCGAAACGGAAGTACTGGAACAGCTCGTCGCTCTTAGTTTCTCTGATTTCCTCGCCGATGTGTCTCTGCGATGCTTGTATGGCATTCACACCCTCGAAGTCCTGTCCCCACGAGTGACTGTGGATGGTGTCATCGGCCTGCCATACCTGTCCATACTCATCCTTGAAGGCATCACCTCCGCAATTAATCCTATACAGATAGCGATACCCTTCTGCGCCTTTTACTAACACGCAGTTCCTGTCTGCGGCAGATTTGTTGCAGGTGTCTTTTCCATCGACGTATCGCTCACGGTACATATAATAGGCCGGAGTCGGTTCCTCCCAAATTGTAGCCAGTCCCTTGTAGTTTATCGGTCCTATTTTGTCTATCCTTCTATAGGCGCCATCGGGCTGGTTCCTCCCTGGATTATCATGCGAAATGAATATCCATTGGAAGTGTCCGCAGACACCTTTGTGGTCAGCGGTTTCCCCGTTGGCATCCGCATAAGCCTGCTCGGCCAGCCTTGCTTTAGTCTCTAACAACTTGGTAAAACTCTCCTCGCTATACTTAGCATCTCCGTGCAAGTCTATCGTCCTCCAAGCACCGTATTCACCATTCAACAACTGCTCGCTTCGCTTCAGTTCATTGTCATAGTTCTCTGCACTTCCACCGTATGTTCCACTCCAGTTTTGGATAACATTCCAGTCTGTACCCTCGCCGCCATTGCAGGTGGTGATAGCCCGTTGGTTACGGCAAGTGGGGTCGAGCTGACGGATGATATCTGAGCATTCTTCTGCAAACTCTTTGGGTAGAACGCTCTCGTTTTGGAGTCCCCAAAGGATGACACTTGGGCTATTTCTCCTTTCCTTAATCCAGCGGATCATCAGACGCTTGAAGTTCTCTCGGAACTCGGGGGTATCATACCAGATGTGTGCTGAAAACTGGCTCCAGAACAGTAGGCCTTGTTCGTCGAGCAACTGCTGATAGAGCAGGTTGTGTGGCTGGTGAGCCTCGCGGAAAGCATTGAAACCAGCATTACGAATCTGCTTCACTCTGCTACGTATTTGCTCTGGTGAAAAAGCATGACTGTTACCTAAGATATGCTCGTATTCGCAGGTGCCGTTGATAAAGACAGGTTGTCCATTCAAGTAAAAACGATTATCGCCGTTTTTGCGCAATACGGGCCACGAAATGCTTCGGATTCCGAATGGCGTCCGCACTTCATCCGTAGTTTTGCCATCCCGCTTTATCATCGTAGAAAGGTTGTAGAGATACGGATCGTCAAGGCTCCATCTGTGTGCGTCGGTTACAGGCGACTGTTGGCGGATTGTACATGTCTCTCCTGGTGCAAGCATCAGCTGTTTGGCAAGACGGAACACTTGTTTACCCGAGGCGAGTGTGAACTTATTCACGAGTTCTATAGTCTGCGGATTTGTAGTGTAGTTCTTAACCTCAGTCTCTATGAAAACCGAGTCGCAAGCGGCATTGCTCCAGATATGCACGCCAAAGGGTTCGATACGGACAGCATCGGTTTCAATAAGTGATACAGGACGGAAAATGCCAAAGGGCTGCGAACCCTCAGAGAAGCCCCATTCTGACGAACAACCGCCGCAAACCCAGGGTGAGGCAGTCTGCATAGCTGGATGATCGACGCGCACTTCTATGTCGTTGCGACCGTCGTGCAGGGCATCGGTTACGTCGATTGTCCAAACCGTTCGTCCCACGAGTTCTTTAGGATACTGATGGCCGTTGAGGGTGACAGTAGCGTAAGTGCCAACACCCTCGAACTGGAGGAAGTAGCGCTTGCCGCTCTGCTTTTCTGTTCTAAATACTTTATTATAGATAGCGCTGCCGTGCAGATTGCCGTGACGTAGCTGTCGGTATCCGTAATAATCGTCGAAGTTATGGGGAACGTTAACGGTTGTAGCGATGGAATCGCAACCTACAACCAAGGATTGCCAGTCATCGTTGAGGCTGATGATATTGCGACGGCCTTTACGCTCTGGGGCAGGAAAACGGACAGCGCTGCGTCCCATCGGTACGCTGGTGGCGACAGCAATACCGCGCTGCTGATCGTTATTGACAGCGCAATAAAAGTGATAGACTACACCGTCATGCTTCACCACGTAGCTTTTATGGGCAAACATCTCGTCGTAGGGCTTGCTGGGTATGATGAGGTCTTCGCCATTCCACGTCTGCCAGTGGATGAGGTCGCGACTAACAGCGAACGTGTTATAGGCATTATACTTACGACTGGGATCGTATGCTTTGAAGTAGAACATCACATACTGGTCACCCATCTTGGCAATCTGGGCATCACCTGTGATAATACCGCTTACTTCGTTGGCAAAAACTGGATTGCAGTCGTATCGCTTCCACTTCTTCAAGTCGTTAGATAATGCAATACCTATACGTTCTGCTTTCAGATTATTGGTAGGATTGATACCTCCAGCATTATAGAACATCACAAAGCGTTTGCCTAATGATTTCTGTGGATCGTCATAGATGGTACTTTTATACTGTACCAATTTCTCCCACCACTGCACGTCTTTATCTTTGATGCTGAGCAAGGGCTTGTTTCCTGATTGCCATTCATGGGCTTGCGTAATGTCGCCATTAGTCCATGCCATACCGATATTCAGTGGTTCCCGCACGGCCTCGTAACCCGTACCATGACCGCCGATGTATGTCATCCAGTGCTTGTTCTTAAATACGCCAAGCTCGTAACTCCCATCCCATGTCCAGTCGATAAGGGCAGGGAAACCGCCACGCTGGTTCATGTCCCAGCCGTCATCCTTATAACTGAGGATGCGTCCCTTTGTCGTCCAGTGCAACAGATCGTCACTCTCTGCTATCCACGTCTCATAACCACGTCCGTCTGTGCCGTCCTTACCGTTATACACCACGTAGGTCATCAGCCATTTCTCGCCAACGCGGAATACTGTCGGACAGTCTATCTTGTGGTAGTTGTCCGTAGGAGCAACCACCATACCATACTTATAGGGGGTGTGCACCTCTTGGTAGATGTGCTGCATCTCCTCCTGAGAAATCTGCTGACCATAGACGCTGAGTGTCAGCAGCATCCATAAGAATAATAGTCCTTTTCTCATGCCTTTA